>ENA-UOTX01000027-UOTX01000027.1-compost-metagenome-genome-assembly--contig:-NODE-27-length-127661-cov-7.952259_pt1 | contig 127661 bp, 73 predicted proteins | sample MGYA00238143_ERZ746982 | MGnify/ENA primary metagenome ERZ746982 (study PRJEB28758, sample SAMN06268862) | compost metagenome | isolation source: single cell | place: USA: California, Emeryville, Joint... | reverse complement strand
GAAGTACTATATATCTTGCCTTCAACAGTTAATTTCGACCAGTTCACGTTTTCATGCATATCAAAAAGTTTATTCGATATCATTACTGGATTAAAATACAGCTGAAAAATAAGATTCTTATAATCCATACATATTATTTAATAAATATTTGCCATGGAATTTTCATCTCGCATAATTCTGTTGTTCGTCCTTTTATACCTTGGACATGCACACACATGTGTTCATGAAGAACTGACGAAAAATTTTACACCCACCTATGCTAACGTCACTCGTATGAGGTAAAACGAAGCATGCTTGTCTAAATTCCTTAACGTATCGTATAAAGCTCCTCAAGAAGATTACTTCAAGAGAACTACCAAAATATAAGAGTAGTCGCTGATTATTCAGGTTTTCCTTAAATAATACCTTCTTGTGCTTAAACTAAACGTTCCTAGGTGTCTCTTCGAATATAGGGGCCGAAGCTAAATCATTAATCCAAAACCTATTGGTTCCTTCAGTGATTGATTTTTTTCAAAATCTGCTTCAAGTGGTACCATATCCTGAAAAATTACGTATGCCCACCAATCGATGCTACGAAGCGGCAATCCCGGACAAATATAGGACTGAGGGTGTGGATGCTGATCTGATACTCTTCATCACTACTACACAAATCACTTCTGCTCTTCAAGCAGCGGGAAATGTACTCGCATGGGCAATTGCATGTGTCTTTGAAGCCGATAGTGGAAGGTATAGCTGTTTGAAAAATATCTCAAGATGTCTTACACTCACAAAAGACCTGTCGCAGGGCAGATTAACATAAATCCACAAATTTTAAGTCTGAGCAAGCTTGCATTTTATGCGCAGCGAGACGTGGTCATCCATGAAGCTACACATATATTGGGATTCAGCAGCTTTCTTTTTCCAACATATATTGATCCAACTACGATGACCCGCCTTCCACCATCATCAATCACGCAGTAAAACAATTGATAACGCCCATGAGTATGTAATTCATGACTTTATTAGAAAAGCCATTATCAGAGGAGCTCCCACCAATCTAATTGTGCTGCCGAAGGTTGTTGAATATGCTCGATCTTATTTCGGATGTCCCACACTTCCTGGAGTTGAACTAGAAAATCAAGGTTCTGAAGCCAGCAGAGGATCTCATTGGGAACGCAGAGTGCTTGGAGATGAAGTAAACCTCTATTAAAGATAACTTTGTTTCTAATTATAATTGAAAGTACATGACAGCTAGCTATGCGATCAATCCAAAAATGTCCAATTTTACACTGAAACTCCTTGAAAGTACAGGCTGGTACAAACCAAACTACACCGCAGCTGTGCCTCTCACATGGGGCTACAAGCGAGGTTGTGAGTTTATTCAAGATTACTGTATTGACAGCACTACTAAGAAGGCTAACTTTGAAGAATTTTGCAGCACTCCAAATCAATTGTCATGCAGTTTGGACAGACGGTACAAAGCCACCTGCGCAGTAAAGCCATACACTGGCAATCCCGGTTATAGCTCATGGAATTATTTTGGGAATGGCACACTCGGAACAGATCCCTTTGCGGATAATTGTCTCTACCCAATGATTGAACCCTCCGGCAAGGATTGCTATTATGTCAAAGGGACTTCCAAGTTATATGATGAAGTCGCAGGAGTTGATTCTCGGTGCTTCGAAGGAACCTTAGTGAAATCGGACTTCGATCCGAGCCCGGTTGGAAATGCTTTCTGTTTCAACTACAATGTAATATTTTACCTCTGTAAACCCAATATAATAAAACTATTTGACATCAAAACAGTGTGTGAAAACCTCAAATTCATGGGTATTGTCAGTCAATGTGAGCAATAATAATGTCATCTGTAATTCAGCAGGAGTACAGACTGTGCCTGGTAATTTTAAACAAATCATTTCCATTTGCTAAAACGATAATTTTAGGATACTCAGGATATTTAACATGTCCTGATCCCCAGGAATTTTGCACAGTTTTTGTCAAAAGAACGTGTGAATATGGATGTAATGGACACGGTACTTGTCAGAACTCGGTCTGTGTTTGTGAGGACGGATGGGATCCCAATTATTCCTGCGGAGTTCCGATCATCGTAAATACGAATGTTCTTTAATTGTCATTCTAAATCATATTTTTTTAATATGTTAGCAACCCAATTGTTCGAAATGTTCAGGAGAACCTTGCTATGGGGATATCTGTCCTTCTTCGGAAGTTGTAATTTTCAATATTTATTTCATTGTTGTAACTAGTTTCCTTACGTAGAAATATCCTGGCGATTTGTTTACTGACTCTAAGCATACAAACACCTGGTTAATTGTGCTAGCTGTAGTACTTGGTGTGGTTGGACTCATCATGATCCTTGCTATCATTCTCATTACCCGGTGCTTAATTCGGAATAGACAAAAACGCAATGCGATCAGACATGTACAACCAAGAGCAAATCCTAATCCTTCAACTCAGCGACCCAATTCAAACAGTCAGCCCCAACTTGCTCAAGCAAATCTTGTTGGTACTCTCAGCAGCAACAGAATAGTTCAACCTCGTTTTGTTAATTCTGCCCAACCATATCGAAGTGTGGAGTACAATCCTCAACTGGTTCAGCCTGTAGTGGCTAATATGAACAATTTGCCTTTAAGTGAGGAATATTTACATCATAACTTTGTGAACAATTTGGAGGTGGATCATATACCTGAATACAACCATCAAGATAAGAAATGAATTTCTGAATCAAATCGGTGAGAGAAGATTCCTGAAGATGTATGATATGAAATTTACATAATCTTATTAGCATATTAGAGAGTAAATACGTAAGTAGAAATCATCAAAATAATCTGTTAGAGTGTTTCCATGTATTGTAAATAATATATTTGGAATTTATACTTTTTTACAATGTTCACAATTTACTTCAAATCTTCGGCTTCTGAGTGCCTAAATTACTTTTTGATGGACTCCCTGCAATCCAGGGTATAAGTTGTAAGATCCAATTACATATCTGACCTCTCCAAGCCAGCTCTGTTTATGAATAATATCTATTAACAATGTCAAATTTCTTTCAAATTGAGAGGTTGCGAATCGAGAATATTTACAGTAACAGGAACAAATAACTTTAAAAATCGCGGATCCCATTTCCCTCGAGTACTAGAATCTGTCTGTAAATATTTGCAGCCAAAGTATGCGACTGAGTCATTCATCACGCACTACACCACAATTTGATAAATTCTAGTTTTCACTGTGGGTTTGATGATGATGACGACAAAAACAAGTCTGCCTTTTGGAGTTTACTTTGTGTTGAATGCATTGAACATCAAAGAACAATTTTTCAAAAAATAATATAGGTTAACAAGGATATTCTTAAATTTGCTGACAGTCTTGATCAAAACTTTGAAATTTATCAACAAAAATAATAGTTTCTTATATATTTTCTATGGGCTGACTATTTTAATTCTCATCCTCATTTTCTTCTTGAATGATTTCGGGGATAACTTTCTTTTGAGGAGCGCTTTTCTTTTTCTGTAAATTGAGTGATTTTTTACTCGAAGGTTTTTTCATTATTGTTTGATCAGCATCTGAAGCCGCTCTTCCTGTACTGGGTTCCCCACTTTGGATGGTATGTTCGCTCATTTGCCTCATCACATCGCTATCTGAGACATACTTAGGGAGGTCTAATCTTGTGCTTTTTTGGACAACCTTATTTCTATTGATGACAGCTATTCACATTGAATATTTAAATTATGAAAGTAAATTTACCTGGCCATGATTTTCTTAGGACATCTGGAGGCTCGTCACCAGACTCTTGAAGCAATTTCTGAAAATCTTGTTTCTGCCTTTTCTTTAGGGCCTGATGATCTTTGATTCTCTTTCGTATAGCTTCTCTTGCGCCTTTTTTTGAAAGCAATTTAATCAGTAGATTTTCGTCAAACAATTCTTCATCGTCACTGTCATACTTATCGCCAAGAAGAGCTTCGAGGAATTTTGATTTTAATGATCTTCGAGTAGAATCTCTCGCTAAGTATAGATTGCGTTCAAGCTCTATTTTCTATCAGCCATTTCCACAAAAAAAACGAAACTGATACTTGAAAAATTTTTGAACACTTTGGCAGAAATCAAAAGTTCTGGTCCAATTTGATCTTCGAGATCTCTTATTTGCTGTAACATTTGTTGCTTCTCCTGCTGAAGGTAGATATTTTTCATTTGTTGAATTTCTGTTGAGAATCGTTGAAGTGCAAGCTGTTGATTTTCAAGGAATCGAAGCATCACACTTTGACTTTCCCTTTCGTTGCCATCGTGATTATTTTCGTACCTATTTTGCCATGGCAGTTGTGTTTTGTCCTTAGGGGCTAAATATTGTAGTTCTGGCGAAAAAGACTGAGAAAATCCTTTTGATGGACTCGGAATCTGAAGATTTGGGAACTTTAGTGGTGATTTCTAGTCATTTCAAGGCTAAGGAGATGGGCGAATTAAAATTTATATTACGGTTTGAGTTTTGCTGATGAAATTGTGCTCTGCTGATGCTTGAGTCCGAGTGACATTGAGTGGTGGTAAAGAAAAATACATTCAGGATGATAAATTTTCCACAATTTTATATTTTTAATCACAATAAGATCAATAGTGTTGCATTGGTACCTGCTTCTTTTGTTAGTAGGTTGCTTTCATTCAAGAAGGTTAATTAGTTATCGAGTAGGTCTTTCCGAGAGCTATCATTTTTTGCATATTGCTCTTGCTATTATTGTGATGTTATTATTGTTTTTCATCCATTGAAATTATCCATGTAGGAAGTAGAAATCTGAGCTTGTGCTTCATGACGGCATTGAACAAATTGCGCTCGAAAACTCTCTGAGAAAAAAAAAGAGAGAAGAAATGCTCTAATGCATAAGTTCACATTGTCACAATTAAATCTCAAGTCCAAGACGTACTTGCCAGTGAAAAAAAACAATAAATGAATGTCCCTTTTCATTTACTACTTTCAAGTCAGAACTTCATCAATTTGGATTGAGATATAGAATTTTTCAATTTCAAAGCCTTCTTTGCATTTTGCAGAGTTCTAACAAAATTAGTCTTTAGTCAATTACCACTGTCATCGGAGTTCTATTGAGTTTCTTTTTTTCTAGCATATTCATCTCTGCATTATGCTTTGTCGTGGAGTATCGCTAAATTAAAACAAGATAATGCATATTCACCTGGAGACTATTTCTTGAAAACATAATATAACTCCAAGAGCCGTCAGTTGTGTTGGCAGTATAAAACTTCAGTTAATTCTATCATTCGCAGCATACTAAACTAAACCACGTAAAGTGATGTAGGCTTAGTCTAATCTGCGAATACATTCAATCCAAAAATAAATCTCCCATTGATAATCTTAACCGTATCTTTAGAGCATGAATTTTATCATCACAACAACAGAAGCAAAAAGTTCCCTACAATCATTCAAGGTCTACTTATTCTTCTTCATTAACTCGAGATATGGACTTTTTATTGAAAAACGAGGCATCTAATAACTGTCGATCCTCTTGTAGAGTCACTGAACCAAAGTCATTTTAGATAATATTGAGTAGGAAGGAAGCTCTCTGATATCGAAGGAAGAGTGCTCTTCTGAGAACAACAAAACAGCATTCGGAATCAACTTGCGGATTAACAATAGCACCTTCGACGGCAGTCACCCTATTTTAAGAATCAGAGAACCTCAGAATTGTCAACTATTCCTCAGTATTAAACTAATGAAATTAAATAAGTTATCAGTGCTTTTTTATGAAATACTGGTTGGGATAGAATTTAACAGTGAGCTAGATCTTATATGAAACAAAACTCTTAATGTGAGCAGTTTCATATTAGATACGAATTTATCTTAGTTAATCCTTCCAATTCACTAACAATGTGTTATTATACTTTTATTATTAGCTCAAGGGTAATTTCATAAAATCAAAAGGGAACTATTTACCATGATTACTCAGGCTGCGACAGCCAGCAATTAAACTTTAAGTCCCATTCACACTTCTTAATAAGAAGATGTATGTAATCGGGAGTAGTGTGCTTCTAATGTTATTGAGACTGGCCTCGAGTTTTTGTCTCTTTAATTAATGTGGACATCCTTTAAGATTTCTTTCTCAACATACTTCTTCTGCATCGCGACATACTCGTAGTAAGCAATAATCAGTTTGGTTCTGACTTCCCTTCCCCCTCCGAATCCAATTTCCTAAAAAAAAAGCATTTGAGATTATTCTCCACGCGATGTCTGTGCAAAGCTCATGATAGTAGTTTTTGGTACTTTGAGTGCCTGTTCTTTTTCAATAATGCACAAAGCCTCTTTTCTTTCCATTTTAAAAAGTGATCGAATAAACTTAATTAATTTTTGGGTACTTAATCGGCTTGAGATGTGTTTCCATAATGAGAAAAAGTTCTTTTTCTCCCACTCATCTTGAAGGCAGAAATCCTCAAAGCTTATTCATGAAGCTTCTATTTTTGTTACTTGAAATCGTAATTGGACACTCATTTGTCACAGTTAAGTTTGAGTTGAAGTTTATTCCAGACTATTTTAGAATAGAAATAATTTCTGTATTTTAACAGCCAAAGCGCTACATTAGGAAAGTACACTATATCGCATAAACGATTTCGCCAAATAACAGCCAACAGGGCATACCTGTATTGAAATTTTCTTATCGACTAAGCAAGTAAAAATATCAAATTGTTGAGCAACTTTAATTTTGTACCTACATATCCTGAATCGTGAATTTGTAGTTTGCTCAAGCAAAAGAAAGGACTCTGTAAGTTTAGTATGACTCTCATGTAAATACGTCTCCCTCTTAAGTTCAGCTAAATTCCACTCGCGATAATAGGCTAACTGTGATCCTTTTTTTACAATTTTAGTCTCCATGGCTTCGTGAAGATGATTACACCGGTTCTTTTTACACTGCTAAATTCTACAAAGGAGAGCTATTGAGAGAATCATTCTACTTTCTCAAGACCAAGGTCTATGAAATGATATAGAAGCTTCAGGAAAAAACATAAACTACATAGAAGCATTTTTAAATTAAGTTTCACAACAGTATCCTTCTGAATTTAAGCACGGTTAATTTTCAGACTGACAAATTTTGTGTTTCTGAGCTGGTTTAACTAAAAATTGACAGTGATCCTACTCTTGATTAAGAATTTTAATCATCTATAGCATATCGTTTAAAGCTCAAGAATTATTAAAAATTTTTTATCGAGTTTCTTAGAATCTTTTACAAAGTTTTAAACTTTTTTATCAGTGAGAAAAGCTCTAAATTTAGCACACAAAAAATCCTTGCCGGATTGAAGATACGTATGTATATCAGTATGAGAAGGTGCAAGTTCTCACAAAAGGATGAGATAATCGATCGAAATAACGTGGAAATTGTGGTCTTTGCGTTCGTTTGTGTTAAACAGGTCAGGAAATTGAGGTAGAATTGTTGTCAGAATATTAACTATTAAAATTTTATTCAGTGCATTGATACTGTTGTTTTATTTCTGATAAATTTTTGTCGTTGCGGAGCTGTCTTTTTAAACGCCTTGAAGTTTTTAATAATCATATAATTATCCAGTATTGAAATCAAAAGTCGAAGGAAAGAGCTCATGTTCTCAAACTTCTCCTTCCCACCAGTCGAAAGCAACACAAGACAAGATATCAACCCACATCAACTCTTGCTCGCATTATTAAACATGAAGAGCCAACAAAATAGAGTCCAACCTTTCCTTGGCCACCAGCAACAACAACCTGTCAAGTTTGTTGTCATCCCCCAGGCTTCAGTGATGCAAAATTCATTCATTCCTTCAACTTTTGAGAGAATTAATCCGCACAAGGCACAAATTCAACCACCTCAACTCGACTTCCAATTCCTTAGAAGTCTTCATGCATTTCCTATTGCTTATAAGGTACCTGCTCCAACTTTCGAAATGAGCAACAGTTCAGAAAGATCACCCATTTCTGAATCCGACTCAGAAATTCAACACGAAAATTCTGAGCAAACACCAAAACTCAAAATTAAACAAGAAGAAGTGGAAGTCAAGCATGAAGAGCACGAGCATGATGATACTTGTTCTCACCAGATCAAATTCGAGACTGAAAAAGTTTCAGCATCCAAGAAGATTAAAAAGAGTGAGAAAAATGTTAATACATGTGGTCATCCTGAAAGAAAACATTACGCTAAAGGAATGTGCAACAACTGCTACCATAAGTATGGTAGAGTTGGAAAGCCAGATCTCTGTGAACATGATGTTCTCTACGCAAAGGGCTTATGCCAGAAATGTTATCTTGTAAAATACAACCAACAAAAATCCGTGTCCATGAAAAAGAAGAAAAAGAAAGTCAAAAGAAACAACAAGTCTCGCAAGAATGAATAAAAGAGCTTGTCCAAATATTGATAATTTTCTTTAAGTGTATCTTACAAATTCTGTAGGTATAATTATTTCTTTCTCACAGATTCATTGATGCAAAGTCAAAATCTTTGATATATTCCGAGTACAATAACTGTATAAATTCTTTGGTTGTTGATTCTATTTCTTGAGTTTCCTTCTCTTAACCTTACAAAAGTATCTGTAATATCAATAGTATCTCTTGAATTAAATCCGGCAGAGTAGTATCAAATTATCTTTATTGTAAATGTCGAGAAACAGCACATTCACAACGCATGCACAAACATCATTCTGGAAATATTTTCTCAAAGAGCTTCTTCGACAAAACTTGATTGAAACAGTTACATACTGTTAGAATTCAATTCATCTTATTTTTCTCTACGGGATCTAGGTTGTCTCGCATTAGGCGTATAATTTCGCATTTCCAATTTAACGAACTCAAATCTGAGAGAACGCTTTCCTCTACAAGAAAATGAATCAATGTCGATTGAATATCTAACAATTCTCATATAATTTCTGCTCAGGCAAATTGAATTGTTTGCGAATGACAGCTTCATTCCAACACGAAAAAGAGTCTTAAAACAGAGTTCCAGAAAAAGCTCATATCAAGATAGAAAAAAGTTTTCCATATTAAAGAGATAGAGACTGATATATTGGCAATAGAATTCATTCTAATATTAATTTGTGAGCTGTTAAGAGAAAAATCTGGGAAGACGTTTGATACTTTCGGGAAAAATATTGTTTCTAAAATATATTCTAAATTCACCCGTTTTTATTAGTCAAATCAAATTTCCTTCTTCTTAAAGAAACTGGATGTGATCGGACCATTTCAAGCTTTTAATTTTTCTAAAAACGTAAGCAAGCCGGACTACTGCCTTCATACCCTTATCCAACCTGTCTTTCACAATGAACAATAGTGAGAGTTATAACTCCGTAAAAAAACGTTCGTTGGCAACAACAAATGGCATTGAATCACGAATTACAGGAAACAAAGCTTACAGCAGAAATGATGAATTCCAGCCAACTCAAAAATATACGACAAGAGAAGTAGAAAGAACCGTGCTAAATAATAATTCAAGAAGACCAGCAGACAAAGAAAAACCTGTTTTGAAAGAAAAAGACTCCAAAGAAACATCAAATGATACAAGCCCGTTAATAGAAAAAGAAAAAGTCAAAGAAACTAAAGAGACCATTCGTCCACCACCAGCAAAAAAACGTCAAAACTGCTGTCTTCATTGGCTGCAATCATTTTCAGGGCTCGTCTTAACACTATATTTGATTGCTGCTGCTGGTCTTTCGATGTTAGTCCTCATCGGTGGCACAATTCTTACTCGAGATCTTCAGGCTATCAAAGGCTCTGTCAGCTACTTCCACTCGAATCTGAATGCTCCTCTGATCGCTGATATTCAGCTAGCGCAAAATGATACTTGCGACCAAGAAGGGTATACACTCCTGATTCTGGGCAGATGGGCTGGAACAGTTGAAGGTTGTTATTGTCCAAATAGCGTTGATCCTTTAACTCAGGGCACCTGCTCATCTCAAATGAAAGGAGTTTCTAAATACCCATCATTCTTGCAAATTAAAGCAACAGAAAAAAACTCCCAGGCTCCTTCATCTAATCCAGAAAAGAGCGATTGCCAGCCTATTTATGCGACGCCACCTCAAAATCTCCAAAACTGGGGTCAGAATGCATTCTGTGTAAAGTATATCAATCAATCAACTCAAGTCGAATTCAAGACCACGTGCAGTGCCGGATTTAGAAGCTGCGGAAACAATTTATGTATTGCTAGCAGCGTCTCATGTCCAATCACATCGATAAGCTTGGAGAGTTCTATACCGACTGCAAACAATAGCAGCAAAGTAGTGAATATGACTGACGGTTATTTACTTCTCAAATCGAAGTCAAATGAACAACCAGTTGTCCAGTTTGGAGTCAGTTTCGATGGAAAGCCTTGCCTATCTTCGGATCTTCAACCTACAACAAACTCTGCGGAATATTATCAATTGCTTAGAGACGTTCCTAAAGGATGCAACAAATTTGGTTCTGATGATGGTGCCGTTGTTTTGGACAAAATGGACGCACTAACCGAATACAAGGAGAATGGAATCGCATTTAATAGCAACTATGGTGGCTCATTCTCAAATATCGAAGCCTACCTATTCTATAGACAGAGATATCAAATTGCGAATTCTTCAGAGTGTTCTGTGTTAAACACAAACGAATTCAGCAGCACTGGTCTGGGAATTCAGAGGCTGGTTGATATCGTCATGGGTTGTGCAACTATTGTGCTACTGTTATCTGTCTTTTTAGGAATGGTTGCAGGACTGATGGCAAATAAGAAGAGAGGCTTGAATCTGTTTCACATGGGGACAGGTACTAATTTACTATTGTTCTTAGGCATCACTGCAATAATTGTGTCCACGGTCGTTGGCTTTTGGTATGGACAAGAGTATTATAGGAGTCTCCAGCAACAAAATGAGCTGTTTAATACCCTTCGAAGCCAACAATGTGTCGAAGATCAGCAAATCCAACCGGTTATCCAAGACTTTTTAATAATACCAGATAGAGCGAATCTTCTTTACCAATTTTTGAGAATTGCATTAGCTGTGAGTGTAGCTACTTATGCTGGAGTATTGTTCGGCTATGCTCTCAATATTTGTCAAAAAGATTAATAACTTGCTATTGCTACTGCTCAATATGTATATTTTCATAAAAGGATAAGTCACGTTCAGAAAGAAATTTGAAATTAAATGTTCGAAGCCTTTAATTACCTGATCAGTAGCACTACAATGCTCAAGTCAACTTCATTTAATTTTTCTAATGGCGCATAACATAATAATTGATTTTGTGAATTCTATCTGGCGAGTATTCGACTCTCTGCGTTGGGAAAAACTATTGAGTATGATATGACATATGGGATGATCAGGTATCGTCAAAAAATTATGATTCGCAGAAGAATCGGTAATTGCTTTGTTTTTCCTCTGAAAAGGATCTAAATTTCTCCTTGATCAGTTAATGGTCATAAGTTTGATGAAGCTGTTTAACTTCCTCTCGAAAAATCTGTTTGAAATTTAGAATAAAATTTACGATTTAAACAGAAGAAACTTATGTACACGTACTCGTTCTCCAAGCCAGGCGATTCGTCTGGTAAATCAGGTATAGAAGCGTCGTTGAGTACCAAGTCTGGTTTAAATGCAAACGTCAAGTTAACATATTCACAGTTTACTCCAGATCAGCAAACTATACAACCACAAAGCCAGTATAGTGATCAATCTGGTGCCCAGCAGCAGCAACCTCTGCATCGATCCGTTTACCTGCTAGATGGCAAGCCTCAGCCATGGAAGGATACTACCCAGCAAAGGCAATATTTCCAAGACATAAGAAAAGCTGGTCTCCTAAACGAAAAACATTATGGCGCTTCAGAAAAAGCATGGATGCAAAACCAGCGTTTAGAGAAATCTCAGGTGATTCTGAAAAACTCACAGATATTAGAGACAGGCAAGAAGATTTTGCCGAGTGGAGCAGAGTATGATCCTAACAAGTGTTACTACAGAGATCCTGAGATAGTGAAGATAGCTGAGATTGGAAGACAATATTGCAACCTGGATTGGAGAGATCCTGGAACACAACAGGAATACTTTAGAGCCTTGCGAGAGACAGGATTGCTAAATACTAACTTTTATGGAACGAGTGAAGAAGATTTTGAGGAGAAACTGCATTTGATAAAAGATGGTGCAGTTGTAGATGAACAAGGGAGAGAGATTCTGCCTGGCAAAATCAAGCTTACGCCTGAAGAAGTTCAAAAAGCCTTTGGGAATCCTGACTTGAATCTCAATCTCAGAGATTCCCGATTCGCGGGCATTTCTAAGCAGGCGCCTCTATCATTAAGGCTGAATCTGCACCAAAGTGGAGACTGGAAATCCCAAGATCCCAAGCAGTACTTTAAAAATCTGAAAGACTCCCAATTGCTTCCCGAAAAATTTTACGGTTCACCCACCCATCAAAGCGAGCTCAAGGTTTCTCAGTCTATCAGCAGAACGTTGCCGCTAAAATAGAAATTCAGTTTGTAATAAAAGTCCATCATCAAACTTCTTTATACACATACTATTCCTCATTGATTTGAGCTGCAGTTTAGTTCCTCCTTGATTTACTTTGACTAACTTGAACTGTTTTTGTAAATCTGAAACATTTCAAATAGAATCTCATGAACAAAGTCAATTAAAACAAACTTCTCCTTATAAAGTAAATCGTTCGAAGTTGAATTGAGCATTCAGTCTAAATAAATTGTATTTCCACTAAATACGAGGTATGATTCGCCGTTAGAAGCAACATTATTGCCAAAAATCTTTCAGGCCCAGAAATCGTCTTAACAACAGCTGTTATCGAGATTAAACAAACAACGGAAATGTTCTGCTGATTTAACAAAAAAATTCATTTCAATCTAAAAAATCTGCAGAATAGAAATATTAGCTCTACAACATAGTTATTCGTGAACATATTTTTCAACCAGATTTGCTTTCGTTTTTGTGTTAGCTACCTGCAAATCTTCTCATATCAGCAGCTTTTATTGTTTTATCCTGTTACTCCATATTATTTTTATTTTATATTATAAATATCATCCAAGATCATTTGATTCGTCACAGGAACAAAAGCATCAGAGGAAGATGATAAGGAACTCACCAGACACAAGCATGCAACAGCCTGGCAATACCCTGCCGAAAAAACCTCTGACACAGGAAGAAGGTTCGAAATCCCCTCAAAAAAATTCCCATGATATTCAACTACAACAGCAATCCATCCATCAATATCACTTGAGATCGGCAGTAGACAGCAATAAGAAGTTGACCGAAGATGAGATCAAAGATAAACTGAGTACAGACATTTCTCGTGTGTTTAGTTCTGCGGAGAAAAATGTTAGACTTGACATTTGTGGTGTGGACTCCAGAAATGTGGCAGCAACAACGAAAAGAGAAGCTTTTGAATCGACAGAAGCGAGAGAAACATTTAATATACAGGTCAATATTTTCCGAAATGAAAATCGTGAATCTCCAAACAAAATGATGGCAAAAGAAAAACTTTATGATTGTAGTTTTGAGAAGAAAAATCTTCAAGAGCAAGTCTCACCTACTCAGAGTATCCTCCAAAAATCTTTAGGGATAGTGACTGATTATCAGAAGGAAGTGAGCAACCTAACAGAGGGATCGATAGATCGGTCTAAAGTAATTTCAGATCTGCAGAGGATAATTGAAACTTTACAAGGGATATCATCTGAAAGAATGATAGATTTACTCCCAAACCAGCAAAGAGATCTGTTATTCGATCAAAGCGCTCACTACACATCTGAATCAAACCAAGCACGTGGGAGGATTTCCTATCAAAATGGAAACCAGAATACTTCTTCAGTTGGGCAGGCTAATTATAATCCGTTAACTGAAACTCACTCTAGTCAAAATTCATATCTAACAAGAACTGAGAGAGATCGCCAATATAACGGAGATCTGACTGCCTTGCAAGGCGAACTAGAGCAAGATAAAATAAAGTTTGGTTCGCTCCATGAAACTGCCTCTAAAGGTTCTGTTCAAGAAAAAAATCAAACAAGATATTCAAGCATGCACGACGATGATCGAGTAAGGAGAATATCCCCAGGAGGCAACCCACGGAGAAATATTTTCGCTGATCGGAAGAAGCCAGATAGTAGTGACACAACTACATACAGGAACACATCCGTTGGAGTAACCTCTCAAAATTCATATTTGAGTCCTTCAGGCTCTGAAAATTTTATGACCTCAGAAACATCCAAACAGCAATCTCGAAGTCTAACGATAGATGGCAAAATTAACCAACAGCAAGCATATCCCTCAGCGCAGCCTCCAGCGTACAAAAGTCTATATGTTCCTCAATATTTGTCAAGAAAAGGCCCAAATGAAAAAATTGAAACACAAATCGCCCAAAATAAGAGTTATGATGTGAAAAATCCTTCTCCCACTGAAGAGCTCATTTCTTTCAATGGTTCGGCTTCCCCACAGAAAGACATGAAACATTCTGCTTCATTTCGCAGTGAAAATCCAAAAAAAGACTATGAAAGCTCTCCCACAGATCGATTTCTTGGGGATGGAAACTCTTATCGTTACTCTGCTCTTCGGTCTGATCAGCAGCAAACTGTATCTACTCCGTCGAAGACTAAAGGTACATCCGAACGAGCAACTATTCCCTCTGAAATGAAACAGATGACGACTAATAAAAGCATTGAGAAATTGCCATCTGCTTCAGTCTTCCAATCAGATGAGAAGGCCCAACCAGACTCAAATGATAAGGTCTTGCGAGCACATCACCCATATTTTGATACTCCAAGGCAAGGTAGAAAGACCGAGAACAAAGTCAGCAGCAATAAATCGGAGCTAAACCTAACTGCCAGCGTGAAAAAACTTAAAGAAGGCTTAGACAATCTCTTAAGGAAGTATCAAGATGAATTCTCATCTAATGCAGAAACCCAAGAATGGTCTCCAGGAGCTTCGAATACTGATGAAAATAAGAGGAAAAATGAATTTAGATTGTTTGAAGAAGGAAGAACTGGCCTCCCTGCGAAGAAATCAATTTCAGAGGCGCTTAGTAAATCTGAGCCCATTGAACAAGAGATGACGAAAAAGTCCGACCAGAGACAAATAAATCTTGACTATGATGCAGATGAGAAAAACAATTCAGACAATGAAGGAGCAGTCTCAGAAAGACAAAGTAGAGCGGAGGAAATTGCCAATATCAAAAATCAGATGGATTCCCGATCCTCTCCTGAGAAGGACACTGAGAGTCAGAAGAAACTGATTCACTCTGAAAAAATTGAAGGAGAGATGCTGAATGGAGGAAAAGAAAGTGAGCAAACAATGACTGAAGAAGCTGAGTTAAGGACTCAAGCTGTTGATGCATCGAATGAGCAGGTATGTGGAAATGGGACCTTAAATAGTAGAGAACAAAGCAAATATGAAGAACCTATGATGCTTCAAAGTAGTACCAACAAATTGGAAAATCCTGGTAATCAGCTTCAATTGCCTCATAAAGAAGGAGACATTCGAAATTCTTTGCTAAATGCTCAAAATACTGATCCTACCAACTCTCTAAGTGGATCGATACAAATAGAAACTAAAGCAAACCGAACACAGGTGGAGAAGCATCAAACTACTCTAATTAATGAAACTCTCGACCAGAGTGACCGCCATCAACCAGCGAGAACCGCTGAAAAGATGAACTTGGTCCAAAATTTTACACCTGAGTCGATAACCTACGAGATAAAATGCATCCACGAATTTTACTGCGAAGTCCATAGCTTTGCTTCCTGCAAAACCTGCTTCCTAATGTTCGAAGAGAAACTGAAAGCCAAAGAGGAGCTTCTCTCTCAATCACAAGCTCGAGAAAGAGAACTCCAGACAAAATTCGAAAACCTGCAAAGAGAATTAGTTAACATCATGAGAGATCGAGCCCAAGCTGTGCGAAAATTAGAGGAAGAAGGCTCAAAATTTAAGAAATTAGCCAAGTTGGCTGAAGAATCAGCGAGTGCAAAAAGAATTCTTGAACTTGAAGCGGAACTTGATGGTGTCAAAGGCCAACTTGAAGAATTAAAATCATTCTTCTTCCCAAGCCGCATTCACGAAGGAGAAGGCGAAGATGAGTTTACTTATCTAGATGCGACAACTCGAAACACCGAAACTCCAAGGTCCTTCTCTGACTCAATTGCTCGATTTTCATCCAAGAAGGAAGATGAAAATGGAAAAGAGCAGGCATCAAATCAGGATGACCAAGAAGAGAATTTGGGTAGCCCTGTAGAAGAAGAACAATTTATGGAAACCAAAAAAATTTCTTCAGTCAAAAGCTCTCTGAAAAAGCAATCTTCACTAAAGGCAGAGAAGCAAGAAGGCAAAGATATGTCTGGAGATCTCCCAGATGAAAATAAATCCGTAAAAAGCGTTGCAATAAAAGAAGGGGCAGAATCAGAGAAAAAGAAACCCGCAACCAAGATCAAAGAAAGCAAAACCCCTCAAAAAAAAGGAGAGGTTCCTCCAGAGAAAATTATTAAGGTTGAAGACGAACGGATCAATGCGCTGAAAGCCAGAGTAAGAAAAATTATTCAAAAACTAAAGGATCAAGGTTTAGAAACTTGCGGCCTGGTCTTAGGAATAGACTGTACTGCTTCAAATATTTTCACTGGAAGACGTTCATTTGGAAACAGGCATTTGCATGATATATCCAATCGTACACTTAATTTCTATGAGCAAGTGCTAAGTATTCTTGGATCGATTGTAAATGAATTTTCAAGGGACGGAAAATTCCCCGTATATCTTTTCGGAGATGATAAATCTCGCGATCGGAGTGTCAGACCTTTGTACTTATCCAGAACTGGAAGTGAGGAGTGTCATGGCCTTGAACATGCTCTTGCAGAGTATCGAAGGAAAATAACAAAGATTGGGTTGTCAGGCCCGACATCATTTAGACCTCTTATCGATAAAGCAATTGAAATTAGCAAACAAAAACAGGAATTCCAGCTCCTAATTATCATTGGAGACGGAGCTGTGAGCAATCTCGATGAAACTATAAGTGCGATAGTTGAAGCATCTAATTATCCCATCGCGATTGTTATGGTCGGTGTTGGAGACGGCGATTATAGACAGTATCCTACAGATCCATGGTATGAAATGAAGAAACTAGATGATATGATCCCGGAGAGAAAGTTCGATAATTTTAACTTCATTCATTTTGAAAAAAATATGCTCCCAGAGGAATTTGCTGAACAAGCTCTCGAGGAGCTCTCAGAAGCGTATAAATTCTGTGTTGAAAATAAAATGATAGGTTCTCCTTCAAATACGAAGCCTATTCAAGCAAAAAACGAAAATCAATTAGAAAGGAAAGCATCCAATGTGACGGAAGAGATAGGCAGTGCTACTCTTAAAACACCGAGAAAATCCGATCAAAAATCAGAAGCCAGTGGCAAATCTAATCCTCCATCTAGAGATGAATTAGAATTGGCAACCAACACTCCCAGAAATAAGGGAGGAGATGACACTACTAAAAGACAAAAGGTCTCAAAGAAAAGCACGAAGAAACCTCAAACGGCTCAGAGCAACGAAACTGAAGTCATATCGACTCCAATTGACATCCAGAAAGCTGAAGAGTTAGCCCAGCAAGAGCAAAGCTCCATAAATATCTCTGAAAACCTGCAAGAGCAGCCACCGATTAAAAAGGAAGTCAAAAAAATACTAAAAAAGTCATCTCAGACATCACAACAAGCAGACTCTGGCCTTTCAACTCCTCGAAATACAGAAACAACTCTGCTAAAGGAATCTAAGGTCCCTGCTCTTGATTTAAAAGCAAAACCGAAAGTAAATTCTACTGATTTAAGCAATGAAGACACGCTGGTAGCCGAACCAAATAAGAGTAAACAGGAAGAGGAAGAAAAATCAAGCAGCTCCAAGAAAAAGGCCTCGGGTTCAACTAAAGCAAGCAAAAAGCCGACAATTAAAAAAGGTCTCGATGACACACTTTCTAAATCATCAGAACTTTCTGTTGAGAGCAAAAGCCAAGAGTCAACACCTAGACAGCTAGATGAGCCTGCAATAGAGAAAAAAATTGCTAAGAAAGTCGTTAAAAAGAAACAGTAAATAAAGTATTACTGCCATAACAAATCAATAATTAAAATGGGTTTAATTATTAAGGAAAATTTTAGGAAGGTTATATGGGATTATGTGATGAATTTTGCTTGCATTGCCACCTATTCTTGAATTTAATCAGTCTATGCCTCTCAATTAAAATTCTAATATCATCGTTGAGATTTTTTAAGCCGCAGAGAATATTACCGCACCATATTACCATTGGTTTCATTTTAAAAAATTGTGAAGCTTCGGAGTTGGTTTTGTTATCTTTTTGATTGGAATATAAGTAGGAGAAGCTAACTTGGAGAATACCATAATTAATTTCATACTTACTTACTAACAACAACAGCAACATAAAAAACCTGACTACTCGTCTTCAACGTCATGAAAAAAAATTTCGAAGTTGAATCTCTCAGAACTATACACTCAATGCACTTGCTCTGCCCTAGGGTTCATGGAGATTTTGATACTTCGAAAAAGATTTAGATAAGAAGCTTCTAGAGGGAGTAACCAAGATAAAATTCATAAAAGACACTTAAGCAGTATCAATAAAATGTTTCAGTTGAGTTTAAACTGAGATGAAGAAAAGCAATTTTGATATTAGTGCAGCTGTTAGAAAAGCGATCTCTAAAGGCCGCGGTAACAGTTTCCACGAGTCTATGGAAACCACAAAAGAAGCAACATCCAATGTTAACGTGACAAGGGATAATGATGAAAATTACATTGATAAGAATTTGAATGCAATTTTCGAAAAAGCTCAGCAAAAAAAGCACATAGTAGTAAGAGATTTACGGCATCAAATGCAAAAAGAGAGCTCAATAAAGTCGATACAAGGTTTGCACAGCAAGCACCAAAGTGCTCATAATTTCAAAGAGGAATTAGCAGAACATCACATTGCAAACGCGAAATCAAGAACTCCTGGTCATTTTTTCGAAAGTGACAAAGAAAATATGACCTCAGAGAGTTGTCTTTATCATCATATCCATGACGATGAAAACAGTTATCATTCACCTTTCTTTCAGAGAAATTCTTCCAAAGCAGCGTTTACAGACTGCAGCAACATTCTCGGGCCACAGAATAACCTACCTGCACCAGCGTTTCCTCACAGACGTAATAATTCACAGGGGAAACCGTCGTCTGTTCAATTCAGAGACAGTCAAAAGCAAATAAATGAAACTAACTTCATCCGACCAAAGCAATCTCCATTAAAGCAACCAATAAAACGAAAAAAGGCTAACTTTGATAGTGTGGACCCTCAAAAACTAATAATTTTTGCTGCTATTCTACATAAAAGTTATCTTCGATCATTGAGAGCAGATTTTAAACGTTGGCGCGAGAATGCAATGGAACAGAACCCGCAGAAAAAAGAAGAAGAAAAAGAAGTTGGAGGTGGCTTTGTTCACCAAGAGAGTGCTCGCAATCAACCAAAGTGTAACTGCACTGAGAATATGGTTAGATTGAAAAACTTTTTCACAAACCTGAGAAATTTTCATGATACAGTCGAAGTTTTTCGGAGACTCTTTCAAAAATCAATGAGGGTTGGGTTCGACCAGTTGAAAAGCAATGTTTCTGCTCATAAACTTCGAGTAAGAGATAATAATATTATCAACTTTCTGATTTTCGTTTTAAATTTAGGATATTTATCATAGGTCTATTGCTTTAGATTCAGTTTTGAAGATTGCTAAGAGAACACAAGAAAGAGCGATAACACGAGCTTTTACTAAATGGAAGACAATGACGGCACTTTTCGTTGGAGAGAATTTAAATTCTCAATATATTAAAACATTGCAAGACATGTTCCAATCTGAGAAGGAGCAACTGATTAAAACAGCACAAGATATAAAACATGATCAAATTAGACTGGAGCAAGAAAATGCTTTGCTTCGAGCTCAGCTGCAAAAACAATCTGAGCATCGATTCAATTATTCCAAAAATCAGCAGAAAAAAAATATCTCTCAGAAAAGAATTGAAGAGTATGATCCTTCGGAAGTCCAGAGTGACTGTGAAGAAAATAAAACTAGTAGTCCTAACATGTCGATGGGTGCTGATGAAATACTGAAAAGGCAGAAAAACCTGGAATTATACAATCAACTGAGAGCTCTATTTGAACAAAATTATAAAGGATTCAAAGGAGCGACAGGGGAAATATCAGCCCAGGAAGAATCGAAAAGAACTCAGCCAACCCATAATGCAGGACACCAAAATAACAGCTCCATAGGATCTAGAAGCAGAAAGATCTATGCCCTTGAGGAGGAAGAATTACCTCCCAACAAAATAATTCATCCATTAGAATTGAATGCACCTTCCCTACACCATGAGAAAGCTAATCAAGGTAGCAAAGAATGCGACGAAATTCAAGAGATACTGAGACAGCGATACAAACACTCAGACTTCAATGACGGAAAGGATGCCCATATTTTCAAAGTGCTAAAACATACGCTGCCAATAATTTTTGAAAGCAGTGCGTCACGTATTTTGATCAACATCCCAAATATTTCTCCAGATCGACGTGAAACCATCAAGCATGAAATTAAAAACATACTGCTCGACGTTATCTTAAATTTACTTGACAAAAGTCTGCTTATTCGCAACAGAATGCAGTGATATTTGTAACACATCTCTATCTATTTTATTATTGTGAAAATAACGAAGCAGATGTATTAAGCTATCTACAGATTGTTCCTTTTGGGTATCTGCTATCTTTTTTCACTCCAGTAACTTTCTTCATTAGACGCTATATATATATCAACCAGTATTCTGACTGTTCTCATTTTTAACAGAGAATTCTTTCCTTTGTGAATTTAAAAAATCAGTAATTATCATTTAAAAAGTCTCAAATCGCTATGAACATAAAAAACTGCTGCTTCCCTCTTTTCTTCCTGACTCTACTTCAACTACTTGGATCAATCAAAGTGGTATATCCTTCTTTCTTTATAACAGTTCATGATTCAATTCGATCGAAGTTAGGTGTACAGTATCCAATCGATATAAAAGAATTATCTTACGACATCGAAAGATCAACGGCGTTTACAGCTAGCCCAAATCTAGGAGAGGATGCTCCGTTCCAATGGACTATTTCGTTCCAGAAAGGTGTACCAGCATTTTGTGTAGCTGCTCCATCTTCAGTGGTCACTGAAGATCTGGATTCTTTTTATTATGCGGAAGACCCTTCTGTTTTGCAGAGTTTGCTTCCCGGTGCCGCCGTACTATACCCGAAAGGCACAAACGACACTGCGATTTTTTATATGGTTGATAAAATGCACATGGATTTGTGGGTTTTGAATGCTACTCTTAATCATTCAATATCAACCTTGCCCCCAGAACTTGTACAAGAAACTAAAATCGAATTTACATTGAACAAAATATCGATGCACTCATATGGAAGTTTTAACACTACGCAACCAATGAGCTATCATATTTTACTTGTGGATGATATGACTCTTCTCATTATGATTAATGGAAATATAGTAACATTTAATTTAGTCAATCCAATGTCTCCGACATTTGGGACTTTCTCCTCACTACAAAACCCCGTGCACACAGGAGCAGTTGCTTACAACTCTTTGCTTTATGTCAGCGCGAGTACTCAAGGAATTGATGTCTACGATTTATCAGGCTATTCTGCTTCGATTAATTGCCTGTATAGTTTGGATTCAGGAAAATTTGGCACAGGTAGTTTGAACTTAGCAGCATTGGATATTGATCAGAAAAGCAGCATCCTTTATGTGGCAGATTACAATCATGGCATTTATTTTATTAGTCTTCAAAATGCCAATAGAAACAATCTGCATTCTTTGGGGGTGAGCCCGCTAAACACAGCAGAAAATTTACAAGGAGCTTTTCAACTAGCCTTTGGCGGTTCCTCCTTGTTTGTGGGAAGGCATTCAACAGATGGTGAATATTTACTGGTACAGCTTTCAAAACTTTCTGCTAACTCGACGCTCTGGTCAACTCTCAGAATTATTGAAACGCTCCCTACGAGTTCGTACCTCAAGCTCGGTTCAGAATACGTATTCTTGAGTTCCGCAAATTTATTTACTACGATAAGACACTCAGTACCGTCAATGTACGTAGAGGACGAGAGACCTTTTTCTTCCCAAAGCTTTGAAGTCAACTTAGTTTTTGCTCACCCTTTTACCCTCAATCAAAAACGTTATGTCCTTGCGGTTAGCAAATCTCAGTTTGAAATCTTCAGCATCTATAACTCCATTCCCTCACTTTCATGCTTTGCTGGAAATCGTATCGGAAACGGAGAATACGTAACTAATAACACTGTCGTTTCGAGCAGTTGCCAGAAAAAAGTGGATGTCGGAGACACATCGCCTTTCTCAGTCTGTTATCAAAGCTTCTTAATCAAATTTAATGTTTATGAACCATTCTTCGAATCACCCAAAAAAGCTTTGATTGTTGGACTTACAGTTGGATTGACTGTGGCAGTAGTCTTTTTATTCTGCTGTATCTATTACTTCAGAAAAACCAAGAACTATGAGAAGCTTCGATCGGAAATTGAACCTATGAATGAAAGGAACCCTCGTTCTGATGATAAACAATATTCTAAGAAGCTGAGCTCCAACGAGTTAGGCACGCAAGATATCAATCTCGAGTTAGGTTCACGATAAACCCTTCTGGGAGTTGGAGCAAGCAGTCACAAGCAGGACTTACAAGGACTCGAAAAATATTTTAATCGAAAGAAAAGATAAATTTGTTTCTCTTGAGGCAGGTTCTCAATTCTAACCTATTTGTGATAGTATTCAATTTTGATTTGATTGTTAGATATGAACTCCATTTACATTACACAAAAGCCACTGCTGATTCTATACAAGTAGACTCAATTAAAATGTATAGAGAAAAAAAATATATATATATCTGCTGGTTCTCGAGGAGCAAAATAACTGTAGTTCTGAGTAGGGATTAGTAAGAAATATAATTTTCAAAGAAAGTCTGAATTGAGTTATTCTTTCTATCAATGAAAATCCCCCGGTTTCATCTAATTTTTGTTGAATATTAAGAATTATACAAGGCCATATATGATTGGAATTGTGAACTGGCAAAGATTTAAAGAGTGGAAGTTAATAAGGATATAAATTGCACGACCGTTGGCTCACTGTAGTTCCAAATTACTTGAAGCGGAAAATTCGCACAACATATCAATCTCTTAGATTTGGGGAGTTTTACCAACCATATGTCCCAACTCCACCTTTAAAAGGTCCGGTGATATTAGAAGTGATCCACCCTCCATAAAAATCTCCTTCTTGAGATTGGACAACTTCTTCGTCCACGAGGCATTTATCCATAAAAGAGGGATAGAAACTAATATAATCTTTAATTTCTAGAAATTCTTTATTCGGATCTGGATAATACCAAGCCTTGTTTTCTAAGATCTTTTCTTTAACCTGAATAGTGTAATAGGATGCAGCTCCTTTCCACTCGCAAAATGTATTTTTTGAAGTCTTTTTAAAATATTTCAACTGAACGTCTTTAGGTGGGAAGTAGTAGGTCGGAGGATGACTGGTCTCAAGGACGCGATATCCTTCTGTTGTATCTGCTATCATTTCTCCTTCAACAAACACTCGCAGACGCTTTGATGCTTTCTCAAGCTTTGGAGGTCTCGGATAATCCCAAACACATTCTTTTCCAGGTATTCGATCTGGAGTTATTTTTTCAGAACTCACCATTTTCAGAACAAGGTTTTTATTATTATTCTATCTCAAGAAATTTCCTTTCAAAATCATTGTGCGAATGAAATTAACTACGACTGAGTAAGATAATCTTTTACTCAATTTGAATAACAACTGCGGTTTCTCGAAGTCTATGAAAGAGCCTAAACTCGAATTATAAAGATCGCCCGGCGTATAAAACCATTTGAATCTGGTTTCTCTCTCTCTCGCTTGATTTCTTTACTACATGCTGAGAGTTGTCAAAAACAAATAAAATAAACTAGGTGTCATTTGTCGAATTATGAATAGATGATTGATGACTCAAAGGTGTGAATAAAAGCTAGCTTCCGAATGCTCACAGTTGGAAACAATTGGAGAAGAAGAAGTGGTTTCATCTGAGAAACACATAAATTTGAAACACATAAATTCTTGTATTTTCAAAAATTCTACTAATTATTTCAATCTAAAAGAAAAAATTGAAGTCCGAATTTATAAAAATATAATTTTTCCAAATTAAAACTTTATAATGTGAGTCAAGAGGATTGAGAGGGGTTTGCTTCAAATATAAAAAAGAGTATTGATTTCTTCTGTATATTAGATTGGTAAAGAGTTATTGACATAATTATGCTTTGGAATGGTTATGGTACTCTGGATGAACAATTTAAACCAGCAATCGCAAACTTCATACAAAATATAGGGTATATTGCTGTTACTGATTTGAGAATCATTGTGTACATGAGTAGCGGATATGTTAAATGTGATACACACCTTATGCTTGGAATTTAGCAACCTTAATTACCATGCTTAGTCGCACCTTATAAATTAAAAAACTCCATGTTATATTGAATTGCTGATAAGTATGTTTTGAGCATACTTATAAGAATTAAAGATAGTTATGTTGTGTATCTGATCTCATTGATCTTCATTACTAAATAACGAAAGAGTGATTTCATTAATACAAAGTATTTCACTTCGGAGGAGTACTTATTTAGCTTGGAATGAGCTATGCTTTGACTTAGTAAATTAATTAATTGAGAATTTATAATATTACTGAGTATTGCAAATTAGAATTCATTGCTGATTTCTGGAGAAGGAGAGGGGGAAAAAAGCATAAGAGCATTCAAAGGATAGTATCCTTCAATCCATATCTTCAAAAATATCCATTTTCTGAGATCCGATTTCATGCTTTTTTTGCTCTATTCCAGATTTTTCATATTCATCTGTGAAAAAGGTGAACAGTAAATAAATTTTTGCGAGAAAATAAGCAGCCGACGGTCTATTTTCGTTTCATGAGAGTTTGGAAAGGACGAAACTGTTTTACCAATATCGAAAATATATTTTTCAGGAATTAGGTTTGAGGAATGATGTCAACGCTCTTAGCATAGAGGAAAATCTCTGAAGTCAGACCCCATTGAGAAGAACGAATGTGATACTTATCTTCACAGAAAAGAGACTGTGACCTATTTCATGATGGATCACAGATTCATCAGTGATGTCATTGTCAGAGAGAAATGAGTATTTGTCTAAGAAATATTATATGGTTTCGTTGGAATCTTTAACACTCAGAATCAAATATATTCAGGGCAGACTAAATCGAGTTATTATACTCATTTTAATCAAGTCTTAAAAAATTGCAGTTAAGTCTCAATCTCTTTGGAAAGTTTTTCATGTATGGCATTCTATACGAAATGATTTCATACAATTTTTCAGAGTTTGAGGCTACAACTCACTTGTAGAATGGCTTGGTGTGTTCTCAGGTAAGAAGAAGCTCTCTTCTTTAAGTTTTTAGAAAAATATTGACAGTCAAGACTTATAAATCTATTGGAGATAGTGAAGCGCTTTTTATAACAGGATTATCGAATTTTATCAAGTTCAGGCGCAATCTTTAACTGCTGAGTAAAAGAATTAAAAAAAGAGAAAATGCAATTGGAGCCTGTGTTCACCATTCTGATGCTTTGCTGCTTCTTCAGAGCAGGTAAATGAATAAATCAAATTTTGACTTACATAGAATAGAATCTGTATCTGTGATAACAGATCTCACAGATATCACATCGGTTAATGATGCATTCTCGGGAGGATCTCCAACCTGGACTTTTCTTGCTGGAACTGGAAATTTGCTATCGACTTGCGCTTCGAACGATTGGCTCGGAGGACCAGGAGAGCTTACAACATCTACAATTTATAGAGAGTATTCGGGATTAGATTCTCATTATGCTCTGGATATACAATACTCGATCTATTTTGGTGACAATTGGAATGGGCAAGGTTACATTTTTCAAGTCGACACTTCTACGGTCACTTTCACAACAATTACTGGTGCAGCTGCAACTTCTGACTGCGGTGATCCTGGCATCACAGATTATGGAGTTTGGACTGAAAGCAAGACCGTTACTCATTCTCTTCCAACTGCAAAACTTACGTTTCAAGTACAAGACAATGGAGTTGCTCAACCATTTTGGTGGGCTGTGAGGGCCATTACAGTTACTGTCGTAAATACCTGTTTTACAGGTTGTGCGACTTGCAATGGTCCCGATGCAACAAACTGCTTGTCTTGTGTGACAACTTATTTTTTGGATTCATCAATATCATCATGTGTACAAGCATGTCCCGCAGGTATGTATGGTGACCCTGACACTAATACATGTGCAAGTAAACTACTACTACATGAATTGAAAAGGAATTAAATTGAAATGAATTATTTAGGTTGTACAAGTCCATGCGCGGAATGTTCTGGTTCGGCTAGCTCCTGCACAGTTTGTATTCCTAGTTATTACCTCGACACCCTAACCTCAAGTTGTGGTACCACCTGCCCTCTAGGATATTACGGAAATGATGCAGATTGGATCTGTTATGGTAAATATATTTCGAAAGTAAATTTTCCTCATTTGTTCCTAGCATGCACAAGTCCTTGTGCTACTTGTTCTGGTGGACCCACAAATTGTATCACCTGTATAGCGAATTACTATATCCCAATAGGTGACAGTGGATGCAACGATTGTCTGGGACCTGGTTATTCATTGATTGGAGTCACGTGCTATAAATGCGATTCATCATGCCTAACCTGCGATAATATTTTGCCGACTAGCTGTACTTCTTGCACCCCTCCTTTGCACCTCTATATGGCAAATCAGACTTGCATGGATTGTGATACAAATCTTGGAGTCTATTATTCAGGAGTTTCTAATCAGTGCCTAGACTGTTCCCTCACTTGTGCTGACTGCTCAGGTGATCCAACAAATTGCATTCTTTGTAACCTAGGGACATATTTGCTATCTACTGGTCCTTCAACCAGCACTTGTGACCTTTGCACGATGGACTATTATTATATAAGTGGATCTGACTGCTTACCATGTTCTCCAAATTGTAAAAAATGCTCTGGGACAGCGACCACATGCACAGCCTGCGAGCCCGGGTTGTTTCTCTATGCTGGAAATCAGACTTGTACTCTTTGCAACGAGGATGGCTTCTTTCAGAGCGGATCGGATTGTCTTGGATGCCACTCATCTTGCAAGACGTGTTACGGACCACTTGAAGGAAATTGTATTACATGCAATCCCGTCAACCCCACCTCCCCATATTTCCTGGCAAGCAATACAAGTTGTATCCCTTGTCAAGGTGACAAATTTTACTTACAAAGTGACAACATTAATTGCGATCATTGTCATACTAGCTGCCTTGCGTGTAATGGTCCATTACCAACCCAGTGTCTCAGTTGTAATATTGGATATTTCCTGAATGTAACTGATAACGCATGTACACTTTGCAATACGGATGGATATTATAAAGATAGCTCGACAAGTACTTGCCGAAAATGCGATCTGTCTTGTAGAACCTGTAATGGGAGTTCATTTGCCGACTGTACAAGTTGCTATACAGGCAATTATCTTAAAGATAATTCAACCTGTACTGATTGCGTAATCTACGGCTATTTTATCCAGGACAATTTCTATTGCAGTAAGTGTGCCTCAACCTGTGTAACCTGCTATGGCACACAACCTAACAACTGTCTGAGTTGTACCAACGGATTGTATTTAATTCAAGGTCTCAACACTTGTGGCGCCTGTAATTTGCAAGGATATTATGCTCAATATCCAAATTGTTTGAAATGTAGTCCAGTATGCCAAAACTGCAGTGGACCAAGTGAAATGTATTGCACTTCCTGCAATCAGGCAACCGATCTTTATTTGTTATCTACAGGCTCTGGAACTACTTGCTCCTCCTGCAAAATGGATTATTATTATCGAAACGGAGGAAGCTGCTCTCCTTGTCATACAACCTGTCAGTCGTGTCGAGGAGAAACGAATCAGGATTGTATTAAGTGCAAATACGGATATTACTATAACCCATTTACACTCTATTGTGAGACCAACTGCGCATCACCTTACGTACTGAATTCTCAAACACTACTCTGTGAAATCACTGCCCCATTTATTGTCGATTATTTAACGGCATTTAACTCTTCCTTTCTTCGCAACTCTGCTCTAATAAGCGGAGGAAATAATGCGGTTCTTCTTGCCAATGTTACAAGTCAACTCACAAGTTTCGTTGATCAAATGGTTTCTGATGGATTTTCTGGATGCCCTAGATGTTCTGGGTCTGGAACTTGCACATATAAGGAATTATATCTCAGCTCCAAATGTGACTGTGATGAGGGTTGGCAAGGAGATTACTGTAGTATTGAGTCGAATGAGGCTTCCAAAATTGAAAAAATGCAGACTCAATTGATGAACTACATAGAAAATCGCGTTTTGAGCCTAAAGGTCAATTCTGTTGGGACGCGAGAATACCTTGAGGCCATGCTTAATATTGTTTCTGGGAAATATGTGGCTCTCAACGTCTCGAATAAAGCTGTAACTATCATAAACTCAATCATCACTCGTGATTACAGTACGATTCACCCAACTGATGTCTTTGATCCCTCATTAATGCAATTGGCTCTCCAAGTGCTCGATAGTTCCTTACAGAATATTTATAATCAGGACTGTGGACTCACATCGAATGGATCAGGCCTTTCCTACAACAACTCTATTAGCTGTATAGAGCAGCTGGGACTCTTCCAGCTCTGGGGAAAGAACCCTTCTTCAACGCAATATACTCTTAACTCATCAGTTCTGCAACTTGGATCAAAGCGAATTACTGGAGGAGTAACAGATGGAACATTCGTTTTCAAAGGAACGCCCCCTCCGCAAGTTATTCTGGAACACTCCAATGCACAAAGTATAGGTTCAACTCAAGTAGATCTGCATGTAGCATATGCAACAAAAGATCTCTACGACTGCCCTTATAATCAGAGCAAAAAAGGAATTCCCCCTCCAGTATCAGTTTGGATCAATAATGCTGGTACCTCTACGAAATCTAATTTCGCAGACGACTTCTCAGCTTCACTCATCTACCCTCTGAATGGGATTACCGGAAGCAATATCACAGCCTGCCAAACAGGATGCACCGTGAGTACGTATGCTGATCCAACCGGAATTAAGATGCTTGAATGCGATTGTCCTTCAATCTCTTCTCTAAAAAATGTTCCCACTCCTGGAGATATATTCTCAGAATCGAACCTCTCGAAGCTTTTGCAATTTTCAGCATTACAAAATTACGACTATTTACACTCAGCTGCGTTTTGGTTGCTATGGGTACTTCTGGTTTGGTATTTAACTTCCGTGCTGATTATCAAATTCAATGTCATTTCTCCTCTGAAATATCAAATTCCAAGAGTTATGAGAGAATTTTTATCGCTGAAAAAGCTAAACATACAGCAATCTGTTGCAAGAACAATGCTAAAAGCGTTCTGCGTAAGGAAACATTCATTCGTAGGTTCTTACTTAATTTTTTATAGTACGGCCATGCGTTTGTATCCATTTACTTTTACGAAGACAGGATGTTCCCTCGAATCAGGAGACTGACGTTGATGTATTGTCGATTTCTCATCTTGGGTGCGTTTTCGTCCATCTTCAACAAGTCCAAAATTGTAATTCTTTTCCTCTCTGAGAGCCTCTTATCTGACCTCTTTATAGAATGGATTCTTATCGACGCTCATCATGATTATGCTCCCTTTTGTCACAGTCCTTCCAATAAATACAATACTCAGGAAGTTAATTATGAGGAGAAAGTAATATTTTCGTAAGCCTTTCAACGCTCATATTTTCTCAACGTAAAGAGTAGTAAAATTGCCTCGAAATTTAGCAGAACAAGTCATAGCAAGACGTCCAGAAGCTACTGAAGAGGCCGTTAGAGAAGAAGTGATCCAAATTCGAAGACGACATGCGCGAAAAGCTTTTATTAAAGAATGGACCTACAATATGTTTGGATATTTCGTCACTTTCATTATTATGTGCGCTAGTATATACACAATATTGGTTGTAGCAGCAAATAGTGACTCTGAAGACTCGAAGAACTGGGCTGTAAGCTTGATTATTACAGTCTTTCAGGATATGGGAACCAGTCAGATGCTCAAAGTCGCTCTTACTGGTTTCGTCTTGAAGTTGCTTTTGAAACTCCCAAAAAATGGACGGAAGTACAAGCTACTTAAAAAATTATTAGACAAATTGACAGTCAGAGCCATTGTAGTCGCATCCCTCAACCGGATTAAGATTAACGATGGAATGTTTGCTATGTTGCAGACCATGAAAGATGGAGGCTTACCAGGCAACAAACAACCCGAAACTGTTCCTCCACTAGATTTGAAAGCAAGACCTGAACCCCAAAAGCCCGAACAACTCCAGCAACAACAGCCAGAAGCTAGTAATGGACTTGGGGACGAATCACCTGTTGACAGAGCATTGCTTGACGCAAGAATTCAACTCGAAAGAGAAAGACGTGAGCAGATTCGAGAAGGTCTAAAGCTTAGAAAAGTTGTGAATGTGAGATACAAAGCGGGTCAAGAAGATGTAGAAGTTAGAAAATCAACAATATTTATACAAGAACCTCAAATACCAATCTCATAATCTAGCATTAAATTGCTGATTATAAAACAGTATCAGTATGTAGAGTATTTTTCTTTAACGAATACTAAAACAAATGCGTATAAAACGAGGTCTGATTGACCCATCGAATGTGCACTGGTTGTTAAGGAAGGTGAACTTATGTTGACTCTCCACATTCGTATTCTTTGTTATTTTATCATGAAAAAGAATATTGCTACAGTTTTAATCAAGAAACTTGGAATATTTATTTCGAAGTACTTTTGCTCAAATATTTGACCTTAAATTTTAAGTGCTTACGAACAAAAAGGAGCGACTTAATGAATCTAGTATTATTCTAACATAACCCCTTTCCTTCTTGTTCTGATAACAAAAAAATAACAAAAAAAAAACAAATCCCTAATCATGTAACAAATAATACAGTAAATTCAAAACTTAAACTTGAAAATTAGTCAATAGGGATAATTAATTCAGGGGCATTGTCCTCCGAGCTTGATTTATTTGCTTGATCTGCTAGCTTCAGATCAGGACGTTTAATATTCAAGAGTTCTTGACGAGTATTTGATTGGATCAAACTGTGCTTTTCAATAGGAAGCGGCTTCATTGGTTTTGATTTCCCAAGCAAACTAGAAACACCACTGAATGAGCTGGAGCATAGATCATGAATTAGTCTTCTAATCTGCTTCAATTTGGTAGGTGATTGTTTCTCCCGTAATGTGCTAAAACCCGTAACTGTGTCTTTCTGTGATCCTCTTACTTGAAGCTCAATTGCTTGAGAGAAGTTATCAGATCCAGAACTCTTTGGACTAGTCGGCAATGGTCTGATCATATCAGTCGAAACTGGTTCAAGAATAGGGTCCGACATAGGTTGGCAGCCCAAGACGAAAATTCCCACTTGCTTATCTTTGTGCATTAGAGAAATCCAGGCTCCCGATTGAGTTTGATGGAGAGTACTTGTGGTGACAGAGCCTTTTCCAAGAAGTACATTATCTACTCGACCTTTCGACTCGAAAACTTCGACTCTAATGGTTTGACTGATGCCTGTGAGATCAACTTGAAATTGCTGATCCCAATGTGGATATTTTCCAGCACCCTCAAGTATTCTGGTGTTCGCTTTGCTACTTCCGATCCAGAGTACGCAGTATAAATCTCGTTTAGTACTGAAATCGTAGTAATTTGTAAATTCTATCCTGCTGGCTCTTACAAGGAAGCTCTTGACCATGGTTCAATTGAGAAAGGAAGTCACCTGGGTTGTAATATGGGGAGGTGCTCCTGAGGAAATTTTCTTTTAATTAAAGTCTTTTATCGATTGAAGCGACCAGAGCAATTTTCTAACTCAGATATTTGCATAGACGTTCAAAAAACGGTTATACTAACCAAACCTCGATCTAATTCTATTTAATTTAATTTCTAAGTCAATAATTATCCACCATATATCCGTGTCACGCCTCCTATCATTGACTCTGTTTGATCATTTTGGCCGAAGTCGGGGCAGACTATTGTTCGCAGAAGGAACTTACGAGAATTCTCCTGAAAAAATTGCAAGTACAGAATCCAATAATCCCTTAATGTTGATATTCAAAGACCCATTTGTACAAATCCATTGATTTTCCAGTTTTATAGAGTTATCAACTGAAAATTGCGAAGAGTAAGCACATTAACTTCATTATTATTTTTTTTTCTTTGAAAACTTAACTTTGTTGAGACATTCAGCTTTTCGCCAGATAACGAATTTGAGATTGCTCGCCATTAATTAGAAATAAATTCCTCTTTTTTAGTTGTTTTGATACCTGCCAATAACTATTTCCATTCATCTTATATGAGTGAAAAGGTGATGTATACATATATCGAAGGAAGCTATCTTTATTATTCTGAGAAATGAACAGCAAACTCCATTCCTTAAGGTATTTCACGCACATTCTGAGCTGCTATTCACTTTCAAGTCAATATAATTGAGTTATTTCATGTTAAGCTGTTTCGCACTATCCGTTTTCTTTACCTTCCGGAAATGTTTGGCGGTTGATTTATCAAACAGTTTTATGAATTTAATTGGCTGCTTTTAAGAGCTGAATCATTATGATTTAACCCAGATTTAACCCAATTATCCCAAGCTCCTTGCTACGCAAGCATTACGAAAAGGGAGTCAAAATAAAACTGGGCATTTGAGCAAGATTACATTCAACTGAAATAACTGAACTGAGATAAGAGAACAAGATTTTTCGATCGATTATTAATAAGAAATACAATAATAGAGCTTACGCAGAGTGAGAACATATATATCCGTCTTGCAGTGAGCTAGATAATCTTACTCACTGGATAGATAATTCCACTTCATCAATTTTAGAGTAATAACTTGTCTTAATATTTTGAATATTGTTATACAATTCTGAAAAATTGTCAAGATCGATTTCAATAGAATTAAAACACTAGTCTTTCTTAAAAAAGTGTGCAAGGGTAAATGGAATACAAATTATCTTTTGGGTTCTTGGTCGCTTTCTTCTTCTTTTTCTTTTTTTTGTAATGATTCATTATTTTCACTCACATTAGTTTTGCTCTCTTTTTTTCCACTTTTCAGGTTTCCTCCACCCCAGATATTTTTCAAGTCACTCTTTTTAGTAAATTTATTTCCAGAGTTATTCTTTAACATCTCCTGCACAATGGTAGTCTGATGCTCTAAATCTGCATTTGGAACCACATTTTTTGCAGAAGGCCGAATAAATTTCTCCACACAGATTGCAACTTGCTCACAAAACAGTCGAATAATTTCAACTTCAAATATGTCCACTCTTCCTCTCGTTGGGCTCCCTACACCTTTTATATTAAGTGATTGAAGCGCTCCAACGATTTTATTTGTAACTGGACTCCTGATAGGCATACATAAGATTGGGAGGCTTGTCTCTAAGTCCGCTACTGGATTGTACGAAGAGTCACCATTCGGATTTGAGACGTCGAGAGGTTCGCCAGTGCTAATTACTTTGCCAACAATACCGCAATTGAGTTCAAAATATTCAAACTCGCCATCTTCTAAAACTCGAAACATTTTATTTTTTGTCTCATCATAGAGGAGTATCGTTGCTTTATCTGCAGACATAATCTCTTTGAGACCTGCGGTGGCTCTTTCGATCATTTGTGTAAGATCGTTCGTTTCGTACATTCTGTTGCCAATTCTAATCAGCCGCAAGAGCCTATGGTGACTGACAATTGTCTTATCGTACTGCATTGAATTTTTTAATATGGCGCCTGCTTGGTTAGCAAGAAGATGCATAATTCCTTCATCATCGGAAGTAAATAGCCCATCCAATTTATTTATGCCTTGACAGACGCCTAATAAATAAGACCTGTCACACATTCATTCAATTGATACAGAGGAATGATATATAAATATATGAGTTACACGATTGAGAGAAAGAGAAGAATGCATGTTATTAATTGTTACCAATCACATTGCCTGTGAATTCTTTGATGGGAACACATAGGATCGTTTTCGTGCGATAATGCGTCTTCTGATCGACCTCTTTATTAAATCTGTGGTCAAGATAGGCCTCATCGATTCGAACAGCCTTTCCTGTTGTTGCAACATATCCAACAACTCCTTTATCCATTGGGATTCTGATTGTGGAGCTCGATCCTTTTGCAACTCTGGACCATAATTCTGAATTTATTTCATCAACAATAAATACAGTTGCCTAAAGTGGGGAAAAAAAATTTATGTGAGCTTTGCTTTTTCGCGTTTTATCAAGGTACTCTATCGCAGTGTAATATTTCGCATATTTCCGCAACAATCTTTTCTAATGCATCATTGAGGACGAGAGACATTGAGATTGCATGAGTGGCTTTAACAAGTTTCTTTATCGACATCGTAACTTTAAATACATTTTTAAAGTCACTCAGAAGGGATTTTATGGTTTCCACAAAGTCAACGAGATCTCGCTTTTGCATTTCATTCAATCTATCAACCATGACTTCTTCATCTTCCATAAGCTCTTCAACACTCTTGATTCGCGAATCATTGAACAGTTTGTTTACATCTTCATCAGCTAGTTGACCGGAAGTTTTATTAATCGCGAGCGAATTTGGGAGGAGATGCTAATACTCATATCAAGAATTGATTGTTTGCCACTGTGACCTACAAACAGACTCGTTCCATCTTTCAGTCCTTGTGATGCTGTAACTGTAGGTATCCGAAATGTCGTTAGACTCTCAGCGGAGTTCATAATTTTTGTTTTTAGTGATGCATTTGTGATTGATTTCTTGTTTATAACTGGCAACATTTGAGTTTGAGTCTGAGATGCACTTTTCACGATCGAATTCTGCAAGGGCTTCTCTTCGTTCTGCTCTTTCAAATCTGACAAAAATAGAGAGAGACACACGCTATTACTGACAAAAATCAAATTATTCACATCATACCTGGAGAGGTTCCGAGCCGTCGCTTTGATTTTAGGTCTTGACGTAGTCTCTCAATCATCGACTTCAAAATTTTGATCTCGTCTTTCAATTTGCAATTGTCTTCAAAATAGGTTTTAATCAGTTCTTCTCTTTTTTTGAGTCCTGTTTCAAGGTAGTTGTTCATATACTCAAGGCGCTCGATTTCATAATCCTTGAGACGAATGATTGCTTCGAGTTCTATTATCCGATCTTGTGGCTTAACAACAGCTGCGATTGTTCTTTCGAAAGTGGTCTGTTGAATACTCTTAAAACTAATTTGAGCAAAGGATGAACGGTCAGATGAGGTGAGATTCTACCTGACAGTGCTGTTTCGGCCAAGAGCTCGCGAAGTAGATGAAGATCTTCTGAATTTAGGTTTCTCTCTGGGACTATTTTCGGTATGACTCATTTTTCAGATGGTGGCAGATAAATTGATAAATAATAAATTTTCCGCTGATGGTTAAAGTTCTATGCTAATTCAAATAAGATCAGCATACTTTCGAGTTAAGCTGACAAATTGAATACTGTTGAAGGGAGTATGGAAATCTTTGGCCTTTTTACATCTTCGAGATCCATTAGAGTTGAGGAAAGCTGTTAACGGATTTGCTGATGAACTTGGAATGAGTCCGTTACATTTTGCTTATAAATTTTATTAGCATTGCCGATGTCAAAACCTTTGAGCAAAAGTTTAATGATATTGCTGTTGCGCTGGCGACCTTGGGTATCTCTCTGTGATTACTACTTTACAGCGTCAAAAATTTGAAATGAAATTTTCCCCACAGAGAATTTGTTCGTTAAAGAAATGAAGTATTCCATCTAATTTGATATGTTCAAAAGATTTAAGGATGCTCTTCAAATGGCAGTTTTCCTCAATTATTGGACTAATTATTGTATCTAAAGGATTTAAATTTCAGAAAATTTTCGATACCTTCCTTTTATTCAATGTGAGAGAGCCAACAAAAATTTGGATGTAGAGCTCATATTCTTTTCGTCGACTAGTGAATTAGACATAGGTATCATTAATTGAGACAAAGAGAAAGTCAAGCCATTTCCTCTTTAAGTACTAAAGGTTTCATTTTATGTTGAGAGAATGCGATTTCTAATCTTTGAAATTCTTTATAGGCTTTACAATTCTAACTGGATAGGGAGATGAATAGTTCTTAAAATAAATTCTTAAATTCTGTATTTTGATAGGGGTTCTTCAGTTTCATTGCAAATTTCTTTGTTTTTTACCACTTGCTGGAGAGAAGTTTTTCTAATAAAAGTTTGAATGGCTGCTCAATGTCCATGTTGCGTGCCTATATTAATATATAGATTAGACCCACTCTGAGAAGAATTAATTTGTACAGCTGAAACTTCGGAGAAGGCGAGTTTGTTTTTCTTTGCAAAGTCAGAACCGTCTGAAAATTCAACTTCTCGAGCACCTTTGAGATCAATTTTAGTGCCCACAACCACTCCTAAAGCAAGTCTTGATATATTTAACAGATACATACCATACCTGGAATCTCTTTCCCTCCATTTGCCTTTCTGATCTCATCATAGATTCCTTGAAGTGATTGGAAGCTGGTTTTGTTTGTTGTATCGTAGAAGAGCATCACAAAGTGAGTGTCCTTATACTAAACAGAATCAATGGAAGCCGGAGAGAGCCAGGTCATTACCACTTCACCAACAATACTCTTATAGAGAGGATGTCCAGCAGTATCAAAAAAGTAGAACTCGGCTTCTTTCTCAGAATTCTCGATTGGCATTAGCTTTGAAAGTATGTCAACTCCTTGAGTCTGTAGTAAAATCGAGGGATGGTCATTTGGTGAATGAGGGTGGGTATACCATTGTATATTCTTTTGGATATGTGTTATTTACATATGTTTGAAGAAGTGTTGACTTGCCAGCAGTTGAATCTCCTGAAAATGAAGTGATTAGACTCTGCGAATAAAGAAGACTGGGATTTTACCAGCAACAATAACCTTGGCTTTGATTTTGTTCATTTGAGTTATCTCTGTATTGTAGTCAAGAAAATTTGAAAATTAGAAAATATTGGTTTCAAAATTTAGAAATATCAAAGCTACGAGAAATAAAGATGGCATGAAAGCCTGCCAGAGATTTTTCACCAAATCACAGTGGCTCTAAATTTAGCTGCAATTTGAAATCAAAATACGATATTTCACCTTTGAAAGAAGCAATGTTGAATGGCTCCCACGAAATCAAAATATTGTTAGACCCGAAAGTTTTTTTATTCATCCAAACGATATGAAATTAACACTTAGGATTATCATCAACAAAAGAATTCCAGCAGTTTCAAACAAAATTTAATATCTCTTCTGAAACAAGTTCCCAAGCATACATTTTGCATTGCCAATAGAAAATGCGAGAAGAATTGTCAAATCATGAATAAATGCTTGTATTTCGAAAAAAATCATAATATCGAAGATTACGCAACGCAATACACGATTCATCGATGAGTAGGTTTTCTGGTCCAGAATTAGCAAGAGTGGCGAGCGGTTTTTTCTATTTTTTTTCTATAGAAAGAATAAATTTGAAAGTTGGAAAATCTGTATGGTTTTCGATTCCTTCACAGTGCACTCTTTGAAAGAGAAAGCTGAACTAATATTTCATATTCTCTTTCCTAAAATCCTAATAGGTTAGTAGTAGCTCATCATGGAACAACGATTTAGAGAAAGTTCTAAATTTCGGTTCGTCAAGGAATCTTTGTCCTAAGAGCTTAGATTTAATTTTCCTTGCGAAGATATTTCCCAGGTATCTATTCTCTAAGGTATGATAAAATGAAACAGCATGAACGCTTTATTCAGCGGTTATTTATCGAGTGATGTACAGGTCGTAACCAAGTTATCTTCTTCTGCTTTTATTTTGAGAAATTGAACTAAGGTCCATGTAAATTGGCTGAAAATGGCTTTTCCTATCACAAATTAGACTAAAAATGCATGTTACTAATATCTTCAAATTAATAAGTTGTAGTCGTCTTAGCATTCCTTTATTCGCTATTTTGGAATAAGTGTCTAAGATGAAAATTATTAGCTTGTTTCCTTTGCTGATTCTCGCAGTTTGTTCACTCACAGTATGTGAAGCACGCCACCTGGAACAGACGCTCAACCTTAATCGCTACTCAAAAGAAGGATGGCACTATATCACCAGATTCGCCTGCTCAGTTGGATCTTGCGGTTTTCATATCAAGCTCCGATTGAAGCAGAGTGTACAGAATCTATATCCCGATAAGTCCAATATTGAGCTCCATCTGTTGGTTTTCAATACAGATCACACATGGCCTCAAGCCATGGATTATGAGAGAATAACCGATAGAGCGGGACTAGCAGCTCATAACAAAATATTGGAAGTTCCAGTCAATGGAAGCGAATCGCAAGAATACCATTGGATACTTACTCAAGGCTACAAGACACGATTTTATTATTTTTTCCTGGCAGACACCGAGGATGTGCTCAAGAACAAAACCTATCAAAAAAATCAAAAACTTGAAATTGACTTTATAATGAAGAACACCGATGGATCTCACACTAGCCAAGAAGAATATGGCATGCAATCATCCCACCTCATTATGGCTTTGGTATATGTAGTTTTCTTCATTTTGAACCTAAAGAGGGCTATAAGCTACTACAAGAAAGAGCAAGAAGTTGACTATCCTTTTGTTCTTTTGAATAGCGCCTGTGCGATCGAGTTTATAGCTCTTTCTTTCGAATGGATACACCTATTGGTGCAAGATAAATATGGGTCATCACCATTCATCATCAATTTTTTTAGTGGAAGCTTTTCTATTTTTTCACAGTTAATGGTGACTTGTGTTCTGGTATTTATTGCCTCAGGCTGGACAATTACTTACAATCATCTTGAAGATGTGGATCTTATCGTCTTGGTGGGAGCACTGACAGGATTTTTCCATCTACTATTCGTAATGTTTGGCCAGTTGCAAGAAGATAATCCCTTCAGCACGCATGATTACGAAAATTGGGCTGGCATCGTTCTGCTTGTATCCAAAATTTGTTTCTTTGGGATATTTGTATATCTCCTTAAGCAGACTCATAACAGCGCTGATCATAATGTGAAAAAGTTTATAGTTATCTTCGGATTGCTTGGTGCAGTTTATCTGCTTACATTGCCAATCACTGTATTTATCGTCTCAACCTTTGTCGAACTCCATGCGCGGCATAGAGCAATCGTCGTCAGTAATATGATCCTGCAGTCATTAACCCTACTGGTCCTCTCTGCACTTCTTACTTGGAAGAAGAGTCCATATTATTCTGTATCCTTTAAGGGAAGATCAGGCCTTCCAGATATAATTAGCAAAAGGAAATAAGACCAGCAATGGTTATGGAGCTTTCTACGTGAAAGATTTCTTTATAGATAAGGGACTATGTGAGGCAATCAAAAGCACTCTTTTGACCGAGTAACCGCCAGTTTAAGATACAAAGAGAGTATCAGAAAATAGATTTTACCTATATGCAATCTTTAATAACATGGAAGGATATTCTAACTGCTGATAACTTTTTTGAATCTTAAACTTGCATCGAGAGTTCTGTGCTTTTCATGTATTCTGATGGTTTGTGAATTCTAAATACAGCATAAAACCTCTTTGATTCCACATATATTTATGACCATCTGAGCAAAGAAGGAAATTGATTAGAATGAAATCCAATACCTTTATTCAGCGAAGGTTTATAAACCTTAGCATTCTATAACTTCGCTGATCTTCCTCTAAATAAATAAAGTATCTTAGACTATTTTTCAAATTTGTCATGAATAACACCAACATGCTTATGAAAACGAGCCGTGTTTTAATCAATGAAGCCTGTGACTCTTTCACTATTTTCAATTTAAGTTGAGAATGGTATTTTTCCCTCTTAAAATGCTCATATAATCAGTCTATTTGGCTGAGCTTCGATCTGAATGATTCCGGTCTAAGTTTGAAAAAGTTTAAATTACAAATTTAACGCTATTTTATAAGAATTTCCGTTTTGTCTTCTTCTTCAAAATGGTCTAAACTTAACTCACAGCTTTTATCGTTAGACAACGGTAGAACTGAATACATATCATTAAATCTCTTCTCTGTTTAATGGTTTTCTACTTTTTTTCCTCTTAAACTCCCAAGGTCTTGAAATACAATTCAACTGATCAGAAGACGCCCCAGCTGAGATGAGAAAAGTGCTTTTCTCAAAAGGCGATGAAAGACATGCACATTTTCCAAGGCCTAGTAACGGTCAAATCTATACTGAGAAATATGGTGACTTATACATGAAGTTGACTGAAATCCTTGAAGCGGATATGGAAGTATATGCAACTTTGGAGAAAGCTGCTGCTTTTCATGCCAGCGTTAAGTTACCTGGATTCGGTGTGGCTCTGTCAACTCCTTATTCCGGTAAAAGTTCCACCAAAAAAGTTCCTATCAAATAATATGTATTAACCGAATATCGATTAAGAAGTTAACCTTTGGTCACCGTGAATTCACAAGCTATATATCCATTATTTTGGACTCAACTCCAAATAGAAATCTTGAAAAAAGCTAAAACGCTCAAGTACATAGCCAAATTTTCATCAATACGAACTAAACTCTTGCCCAATAAATAACCCCTCTAGGAAATTCAGAAACAATAAGTATACTGTATTTGCTCATACTCCTCAGATCTTGAAGTATTTGTCAAGAATATTATTATATTCAAGCATTACATCTGAGCACCCAAATCTCTTCCTATTTTAAAAGATGCTTCTTAGTTCAATGGATATTGAACGTTCGAGGAAGAATTGCTAACAAACTAAAAAGTGTGAGCAATGAAATAGACGTAAGTAAGTAATTAAATGCTCAGTCTCTCAAATAAGATGTGTTCTCAATGAAGAAGTCTTTTAAGAACCTGCTTTAGCGAACTCGGTTCGTTCTCTCTTCTCCATAAATAAGAGCAGACTCCGCTTTGAAAAAGATTCCTCAGGTAAATCACCTCACTCATAATTGAGGAGAACTTTTTTTTTGAAAAATGGAATATGCAAATGATTAATGCCAATAGTAAGTATTGTTGATATTGGTATGAACTACTTAGAAGTAGGCTTTATTGAGGAAAGTAGAATGCTAAAACCTTGAACGCATAGAACCCTAACTATCTCATAAAAGAAATTTCTCTGTCTGAGACCCTATGTGAGACATATAATATTTTAATTCGAATTTGTAACACAATCGTATTTATTAATTCGCTTCTGTATGTTACATATACGAAGTTAGTGCTTAAGAGATATCAAATCCTTGCTGAAATGATGTTTTTTCAGAAGAAAAAGGGATAGCTGGGAGCGTCTTTACTTTCAAGCTTAATCTTGGCCATTTTCGTCGTTCGTGATTAAAGCTATTATAATTCCCAGAGCGCTGACCGGAGTACTTCATTGTACCCTTATTTCGGAACTACCTCAACTGATGTTGACTTTGGTAGAGTAGGAGTGAAGAAGAAGATTATAAATGTGTGAAAATTGGTTTTCTCGAAAGCATTGTCTTCAGAAAAGAATTTATATATCATTCGTTTACTGCGAGGTAAGCACTGACGCAACCTCGCAAGCAAATCTCTTCGTCTTTATGCAAATAACGTGTTCTTTCCTCCAGGAAAATTAAGAATTTTCAAAATTGTTCATCAGAATTCTGAAAAAAATTGCTGAAAGTTTTCTCCGAATTATGACCGACTCACTATCGAGATTTTCTAATACAAGAATAGTAGTTCCATTTACATACAATAGTTACTACTCTGTCATAATAGCAGCAGCATTCTCAATGGTAATGAGAGCTGAATTATTTAAAGAAATTGCTTGCAGAGACTGAATTCTAACAAAGATGAGCATGATTCCTGGTCAAAGAGTCTAAAAATGGACCATTAAGATTGAACTGGTCGACGTCAGGCTCAAGCATTGCGCCTGAATTTAGTTACGGTTTATTAAACTTCAGTTAAATTTAATTAACTCGCCTCAAGATCTAAATCTTTTTTGAATTCTGTTCGCATGGATTCTTAAGCGACCGCTTTCGAATTTTATAATAAATTGAAAAATTCGAACTTAAAAAGCAAGTATCAAATGAACAAGCTCGCTATCATTGTTATTTTGGGTTTGGCTGCCATCGCCAGCGCCCAAGTCGATGTTGAAATCACTGACTTGTCCTTGAAACCTCTCCCATTCAAGAACAGAACCAACTTCACCATCAAGCCATTCCCAGTCCCAAAGCCTCTCCCATTCAAGAACAGAACCAACATCACCGGCAAGCCAATCACCAAGCCAGCTCTCCCAGTTTTCAAGCCAATCCACAAGAACAAGACCAACAAGACCGTCTTCCCAATCAAGCCAATCAGACCTTTCCCAGTCAACAGAACCAACAAGACCCTCCTCCCAATCAAGCCAGTCAAGCCAATCAACAGATCCAACCTCCTCGCTCACTTCAAGAACCACACCAAGAGCAAGATCAACACCACCAAGAGATTCGACAGAATCCTCCCAAAGAACGCCAGCACTACTGAAGCTGTTGAGATGTTCGTTCACCACGTCGTCAATAATAACAACAACAGAAACCTCACCCAAGTTTCCACCGTCCTCCAACTCGTCGGTGAACTCCTTTTGGTCGGTTCCCAATGCGAACAAGACCTCGGTGGTGCCTTCTACGTCGCCAGCGTTGTTGCTCAAGATGTTGAAGCTGGCTTCCAAGACTGGCAACAAGACGTCATTGCCTCCGTCTTCACCGGACTCTTGGCCTACCAAGCCTCCAGCGACTGCCCACCAGTCGTCCAAATCATCGAAGAACTCATCAGAATCTTATAAAAAAGATGATAGCTATAGCAACTTGAAAACTCGATAGAAAAAGCAGCTTAGACCATCACTTGTAAAGTTTTCATACTCGTTGCATAAATAAAATTGAAACTAACATAACGTTATTAAAGATAGAAACATTGATTCACAGAGTGGTATATCAAAAAAAAAAAGAGGTTATTTTAGCAGCTATTCAAACTATGAGAAATGGAATAATAGGTCGAGAAGAATAAAACTCGACTGTTCACAGTCACGATTTTCTTAAAAGGAAGAAAAATGTATCTGCCAATATCACTAGTCTATCTCTGTAGGCTATGTGTTTTCTTAAAATATTTATCAAGTGTTACATGGATTATCTTCACAGCATTTTTCCGAAACTTTGTAGAGTAACAAAATGACACATAGAAAAATCGGTGCGCCTTGGTGAGATAACTAGATTTACTGTTAAGCTCTTGTTACTCAGGTTAAGCTAAGAAAAGCTCGTTAAAAAATACATGTAGAATTTTCCGGAGACTCCATAAAAATAGTTTATCTTCTCTTCTAAGCTGAAAAGCTTTTTCGAAATATTACCTTGATCTGAGTTTGATAATTTTTACTCCCAAGTAGTTTTAAATAAGATTTCAGTTTATTGAACATAAATAAGAGTGTTTTTATCGTATTCTTATTAATTGCTGTCTCAGTGAGAGCTGGCAATCTTACCGATAGCAACAGTAGCACTCTTATCAATAGCGATAATAGCACCAACAGTGCAAATCGTACTTGAGAGAGAGAGACGAGGACAATTCCGCTCCGATCCTAGATCCTAGCGGATTTGAATATCAACCTCTTGCTGCCAACGGTTCCTCGTTTACCTTTATTAACAGAACGCACAAGAAGTTTAATAGGACAGCCAGAACAGCCATCAATTACAACATCAGCTTTTCTCGCAAAGGAAATCTTTCCCTTTCCAAAATGTTTAAAACTTACCTCCGTTCTAATTCTTCAGCTCGAACGAACAACATTAATTTACCTACCAACGCAAATGCCTCAGATGCTGTTGAATTCTTCGTGAAATATCTTTTTGAAAATCGCAACAACACTGCTGATGTTACAGAAATACTCAAGATTTTAGGCGAAGCTTTATCATCGGGTGCGGAATGTGATAAAGAGATTGGCGGGGCACTCTATACTTCAAGTACGATGGTCGGTGATATGATATCAACTGCACCTACTCCCATGTTACCGAAAACTCTCATTAGGATATATAGTACTCTCATTGTCTACGACGATCTCCCAGATTGTCCTCCCGTCGTAAAGATTATTCAGAAACTGATTGGAATGCTTTGATGTTAAGATATAAGACACATTCGAGAGTCATTACCGGCGAAGAGTGAAATTCAATTCTCTATTTATGTTAAATTTCTATGCTCATTCAAATTGAGAATCCTCGCAAATGTTATCTTCTCAATAATTGCGTTAGTTCGTGAATGGAAGATCTGAATAATTCCTATCAAAACCAAAATGACCGTCTCTTGTTCTCATCTGAGCAAATGCTAGCAAGGTGATTTTTCTAGAGAACTTAAATAAAAAAAAGAGAAGTTTTAAATCTATCGGCCCGTAATCATTATTATTATTGTTTTCTTGTTTGAATACAACTTCACATCATCATTTTTAAAGACTCTAATTCAATAGCTCTCTAATATTTACATATCCTCGGGGAGCGGAGGAGAGAGAGCTCAATAAGCTTAGCTTCCTCGATGAATACATCCTATCCACTCTGCATTGCTGCGTCCTAACCAAATCTCATAACCGATATCGTTCGAATAAGCAAAATTTCAATCCAACCCCCCCCCCCCCCAAAACAAAATATTGAATTCATTGAGCGAAAGTAGTTAGGCTTAATGCAGATTCAATCGAAAGAGTGAGCATAGCACTCGTGTCATTAATATATGGACGATACGACTTCTAAAGCTTTGCTCTTTAATTAGACCAACTTATCATCAAAACTCATCTTCCAATATCTAGTCTGTAGCAAGACTTAGATCATTGCTACTTAAATTTATTCACTCTTTATAGTCTTAGTCGCTGTCAAAAAAGTAAGCTATGACGAGAAAACTATTCCATACGTTCATTTTTCAATGCAACTAGAAAGGGTCTAAGGAACTCTATCAGAACTACATTGCATAAATTCTATCTTCATCATCAAATTTTGCTAAAGATATCTAATGATGAAAGAAATTTTAACAATTGTATGGAAACTATCTGTCTCATTTTGCTGATTACTATGCGGAGGCGCTGAAGTTGGAGATCTGTGAGTATCGATATCTCTCCTCAATGTTGGCTTTTTGACTAGAATCGATCATTTAATTCTTCTCACTTTTCATTTTCAATTCTGATGTGCTACAAACAACCTGAAAAGGTCTAATTCTCTGAAAAAAACCTGTCAGACAAATTGTTGATATCATGAGTTGTGGAGTTATCAAGCTATCCAATGAAAACGTGTTCTAAAAATTTTGTCTCTGACCAGAAATTCACAAGTTGAGGCGTTACTTCATGACTGAAATCGAGATAGTCTTCAAAAACGTCTTCTCTACCCCACTAACAGTGATTATATCTAGGCTAGAGCTGACGACAATAATCAAAAATCAATTGCACTTCCCGAGCTCTGATAGTTCTAGTAAACGCTATTATAAATAGTTGAACAATTATAGCCAATATAAAAAGATAACAAAACAATAAAAAGAGCAAATTTTTCTGAGAAAAAATGACTAACAACGAGTTCCAACAGCAGCTATTAAAGATATCTAATGATTTAGTTTCTTTTAGCTGCGCATCCGAAATTTTCAATGCAAAGAGACTTCACCCGTTCAATTTTTCAATAGGTGGTCTTCTTAACAATTCACAGAAGAACCTCACTCAAATGGAAAGACAGCAAGACACAGAAAGAAGGAACGTAAAAGTGTTCAGACCAATAATCTTAGAAAACAATCAAGAAAGAGGGCAAGATGCTAACAAAATCATCAATAAAAGCCTCTGCTCTAAGGTTGAAGCTGAAAAAACGCAATGGAATTGTAAAATTGAAGAGGAAAAGTCTTTGAAAAGTGAGAGTTCTTTAACTACACAGCCCGAAAGAGAAGTTGAATTCGAAAAGTTTTCCAAACCTAACTGTATAACAACGTTACAGCATGAAAGTGAATATGGAAGAACGGTTTTTATAAAATTTTCAAGGCAAGATCAAGGATTTTTAACATTTTATCCAAGCACCACTGCTCAAAATGAAATCAGAAAAGCTGAAATCGAAGAAATGATGGCTGTTTTTGAGAAAAACGGTCTTGTCACAAAAAGAGTTACGATTAAATCCAGCGATGTGAAAAACTTTCCTAAAATGTTAGGAGACTATTTTGCTAATTTCTTGTTCAAGAAATACAACATTAGCAGTGTGAAAAAATTATTTAAAGACAAATCTAGCTGTGCAAAGCTCAGTGAGTATCTGAGTGGGACGAATAAAATTGAGGACATTGGTGTTGAAACGTTGATCAGGCTGTTTTTGGAGTTCATCAAGGAGCTTGATGTTGAAGATATCGAAAAATCAAGAATTGGAAACAATACTCTCAGAGTATGCTACAAAATGATGCTCTCTTACCTCAAATCTGCTGTCTATGCTCTCAGAGAATGGGAATTAGAAGAAAAAATAACTTCCATTCACCTCGAAAAATTTTGGCCTACACTAGAGCTCTGCGTGAAAAGTAAAATCTAGAGCGATGAATGCTTCATCGAAATCAGTGTGTGAAAATTTTTGTTTAAATGTGATTTGCCCCTTTGCACTCAGCGATTTATCATGCGCAGGATCCATTCATATTCGCGTTGTTGTGCTTATGTGTGTGAATTTGCTAGATTCAAACAATCTGTATAGTAGATAATGAGTTGAGTCAATTTCTGAAACTCTCAACCACAGAGCTAACCGGTTTAACCTCTAACTCATGATTTTGCTCTCTCAGAATGCGAAAGAGTGAGGGAAATGCTCCTAATTATTTTGTAGTGCAACTCAAAACACTTTTACTCGACCTAACCGACCAATAATCCATAATATTACAATCTCTTCGTACATTTATTTCAAATGATAGATTTCGCTCAGTTATATTTATGAAAATTTAAATCTCATCTCAGGAGTTAAATTCTGCTGAAAATAGAAAAGAAATACAAAATGGAACATACAGTAAATACACTTCACGCAAGCTCACCAACAGAGGTATCGTTTGAAAATTGGCCATCTTTCTAATTTTATCCACGAAGCTTGATGAAAAGGGTCCAAAACAAGAAGAAACAATACGATTTTCAACGGAAAACGATAATGAATCGATAGCTAATAACGAAACAGGACTAAGAGAGCTTTTGGGAATTCAAACTACTTTCTGTGTTAAATCTACAAATGTAGAACTGGATTCAAAGATGAATTCTAAGTTCGTATACAACCCTCAGTCAGACAAACAACTTTCGATAAAAGTATGTCTTTTCTTGGATACCCAGTGCGACAAATTCTTCATAGGGGAGTTTAAACAATCTAGCAAAGGCAACAACTGCACCTAATTTCAAGCAACTGACAAAATCTCTGGTTGATAAACATGGAATAAAAGCAATTGTAGAACTCTTTGTTGATTTGAATGATCCATTCCTCCAAGAGAAGGTAAAAATCAAAGAATATTTAGAGTCGACACTCCAGTTGCTCTATAGGTGGTAATTGTCCTTGGGATGTTAGCAAAAGAAAGCAAAGAATACAGAAATAAAATTGTTGAAGAAGGTGGGTTCGAAGCTTTATTCGCCTGCTACAAGCAATACAAGAAGAATGACAAGTTCCAGAGTTCATCAATCAGGCGAGAATTGCTGCAAACATTTGGCACAATAATTTCTCTGATACCTTGCCCGAGCGATGATCGATTGACTGAAATCATTAAAATTTTTGCAGACGCAATCGGTTTCGAAGATGTAGACGCTCCGACTATAACGCTAGCTTCAAAAGCTATTTACTCCTACCTGTTGAGAAAAGGTTCAAAATCATCGTGAGGCATTCATCATAACTTTGATTTCCAAAACAGATTCTGAGGAGAGAGGTGGATTCGCTATCATAACAGAGTCAAAATGTCTTGCGAAACTCATAGAAAAAATTAAAACTTCATCAGATGAAATGAGCCTTTATTGCTTGAAAATCTTGCGAGTGCTTGCATCGGCCGAATCAAGTGTTTATATTGACGTATACAATCATTATTTTCATATTATCGCTCACTTACTCACGAAGGAACTCCTTAAATGTTCAGACTTCCTAGAAGGAGTTACATGCCAGCTCAAAATAAAAGATAAGAACCGACGAAAAGAATCACTTTGGATTCTCTCAAACATTGCGGCTGGAACCGCGCCCCAATATGGGAAACTACTTTCGTTTCCTTTGCTGGTTGAAAATATTTTGAAGCTTACTGAGGATGAAGCAGATCCTGAAGTATTTCATAATGCTCACAGTCGAGTTTTGAATAAAATTTCTAGGTCATTTCGGAAATTCTGTTCGTTCTTGGAAATCTGAACGCAAATTGTGAGTATAGTCAGATACTTGAGCTTAATAAAAGGGAGCAATTGAAATTTTGGGCATTAGCTCTTGAGAAGCCTTGCTCTGATGATGCGATAATTGCAAGTCTAAAAGGAATATCAAAAATTCTCAAAAAGAACGAAGAGCAGGATCCCATTGTCAAGTCTAGTCTACTATTGGAATTTGAAATTCAGGGGATGATATCTGCTCTTGAAAATCTTCAAAAGCATGATAGTGATGATGTTTACGAAGCTGCCTTCAGCTTGCTTGAACAGTATTTTGATAAGGAATATGTAGAAGGAGGCGAAGATAATGATAACGTCTCTGCTGATATTTCCGTTAACTAGTGCAATTTCTCATGTTGATCAATTCTTTTTTTTCTTCTATGTTTTGAGAAGAATTGAGATGTATGTATCTAAATTCAGCGATCACTAATACACATATTTGGTGTCTTGTTAATTTTCGATTTCCTCCGACAACATAAAGATATCTTTCTGAATTCATGTGCAGTCGTATCGGGACTACATTGTGTAATAGGAACAGAGTTTAGGAACTTGGTGTTTTAGGGAATAATTGAAATAAATACAAGATAAATGGAAAACTTAAGACAATAATATATATATGGATGATTCAATCCTATTAAAACTTCTGAAAATTATTTCATCCCCGATATCAATGTAGGAGGAAAGTCAAAGAGCATGATTACTTCTTCACACTTGGCTATTCAGAAGATTTACGCTCTCATGTAATGCGCCTCATAGTTCTTGAGGACTTGATGTTCTTTCTTCTTGCATTTCATAATAAGATAATAAATCAAAAATCCAAGCATGAAATAATAGTAAAAGAAATATTCGAGGAATAGGTTAGCCACCCAGTATTTCGCTTGACAAAATCCCAGTAATATCGTTTGAAAGTGAAAAACCGCTACAAAAAGCAGCCTCAGGAATAAGTTGGAGCATCGCAAACGAGCATTTTTGATCTCATACACTGTCCAATCAGCTTGAAAACTCTCCAAATTAAGAATACCAGGGCCATAACTCCAAGAATATTAGAACCTATTTGAGAGTATGAGTTATTAAAGATGAGGTTCCTCACTTGACATGAAGAATAATCGAATACATTCTGAGGCCACTGTAACAGGGGAAAAAAGCCAAAAATACAAAATGGAATGAAGAAAGGGACTGCTGGTATATAAGGGGTCTTTTTAATGAGCTCCATATTGACCAGACTTAGAGTAAGGATCTTGAGCACTACCATCAGACTGAAGTTGAAATAAATCCAAAAGGTAGCATCTGGCTGACAGGAAGAAAGTCCAAAAAATAACTATTTCGCAGAAGTTCAAAGCCAAACTTGCCATGAATGTAAAACAGAAAACAAATATCAAAAGCTTCGAGCGACATGGTATCCTATCTTTTCGATTATTATGAGTACATTTTGGTGAATCTTCTAAAGTTTGGCATTCCTAAAATCTGGTAGTTTTGAAGAGGAAGCTTGAAATATTGGCAGCTTCTAATACAGAACATCAAATGTTCTATGAATATTAGAGTATTTACATAATTTAGAACCATTTTTTTTCTCTCTCTCCCTTTTTTTAGCTATCAAGAAATTGAACAAATCAGTGATTCTAATAATTGGGAGTTCTAAACCTGGAATATATTAGCTTGGAAAACTGACATTGCTACCACCCCAAAATTCTGCATTTCGTACTTCCAAATTCAGTGAGCTTATAATATTGCGACTCATCACGAGCAATCTTTACCTGAAATCAAAAATTTGAGCAGATTAAGTCCGTCAAAAATAAACGTTTCATCTGCAATATCACATATGTTTGAAAAATAGTAATCGTTATTTTTAAATACTTTGGGCTATCCTTTGTTTTTTTGTTTTGAACACAGGTCTCTTCGGTGCAGTTTTTGCATTCCTGGCCTCTTCAATATCTATAGTATATGGGATATGAGATAATAAGCACACTTCCATATCTAACTTTGCTGCTGACTTTTGGGTGACTGAAGAGTGGTTTGCAATTCCACTTGGTGATATGTTTTACGTGAATTGTTCTTTTTCGATAGCTTTTTCTTTGATCTGTTTTGTGACTTATTCGATTTTTCTACATTATCCTCTTTATGTGAGCTTGCATTTGCTGGAATAATTTGGGGTTGTTGAATTAGAGGCTCCTCAGAGAAAACTATTTCCATTGAGTATTTCTCAAGACGAATTAGATTTGCATGCAGAGTGCCTTGAATACAGGGTTGGGCAGAGTCTACTTCTTTATTATTTTGTTCGAAATTGGCGTTGTGATCAATCTTTTTTATTTTATATGGTATTCCAATCAGACTATAGTTGGTGTGCTACAGTACCAAAGCGCTGTCAGGATTCGAAGGGCGAAAGAACAGTGACTTTGAGTGCCATTGATGATTCGAACTTTCGCTATGAAATTCAAAGCTAGGTCTTATCGAAAATTTACTTGTGCTCTTCTTTCAAGAGAGATGCACCATATAGGCTGGCAGATTCAATTTCATTTGTCTTTTGAGGAGAAGAGGAAAAGGAATTGTGATCTGTCATAAATTCACACACAAATAATACCGTTTCCTAGTCTGAGACTAAATAATAAAGTCATATGATAAAAAAAGCGCTTATTGTTTTAACAGAAATATGACAATGATATCTACAAAGATCTCTAGACATATCCACACAACCAAGTTTCCAAAGCTGAATCAATTTGACCCCTGTTTTGAGCCTGTTATAACCCCTGATATGAAGTCACAGTAATACTCAGACTAATTGAATTGTTGTCAAGAATTCACTTCGCAGTGAATTATTTGGATCCTTATCGCTTCTAATGTAACAATCACAAATTTCTACAATGTTTAGAATTACACAGGAAGGCTATCCAGAATATTAAAGGCTTATGAAACATAAATTCCGCGCTGTAATCTAACATTTCATCATTCAAGGTATATGTTTTTTTTTAACACACTAGAATGAGCTTCAAAGCCAATAAAGAGTTAACAGCCATTAATAAATTATGTACCTTGGAGCAATTTGGAAGCCAATAATGTGAAACAAATTCAGTTCTAAAAGAGATGAAAAATAGATTTAAGCTCACATAAATAATTTCAGAGAATTTGTAAGCAGAGAGTGATCCTCAAATAGGATATGGACAATTAGACACAACTTACAAATCCATCGCTATACAACTATCATAAGATACAGACTAACTTACATCACTTCTAGCCAATTGGCATTTGTAACTCAAATTAAAAAAATCAAAAATGCACAGTCTAACTTCCAACAGGTGTTTCGTCACTCTGCAGAAATAGAAATCTTATTTGATATAATGAGAGTGCATCGACGCATAGCTATCCTCTGGTATATTCATAAATAGTGTCGTTAAGCGTTTGATCTGGCATTCCCGTGATATGCCAGCCATCAATTCCAGCATTTTGAAAATTTTTCTCCACATCATCAATCTTCGTAGCTTTCGCTACAGAAGAATTATTCAGAGGCTTTAATTGCCTTCTCTGCCAATAATAACCTGTCTTAATCGGATTTTCATGTCTTTCTCGTCTGATGCTTCCCGAGAACGGGATTGGACTACTTATTTTCCACGTATTTTCAGGCACGACGAGTGTCTCTTTCGCGACTTTCGTGACGACTTGGGGTTTTAGGATTCTTTTTATTTGAAATTAACTTACACATAAATAACAAAGCTTACTGTTCTTTTTTCGGTCTTCTATGAGATCGAGATCGGTTCATGATGTCAATAAAATATTGCCCTCGAAATACAGGCTCCTGAGGGAGAAATTCTGAGTAATGTGAAGCATCTGATGTTGTATTGAGGACGGTATCTGGACTGGTCACTTGGAATCGCTTCATTTCATTAGAAATTAGGATTTTATAATTTGGAGTCAAATTTTTGGGGAAATCAGGATTTCGTCTGGTGCCATTTGCGAAACTGAAATTTCGAATATTACAATTCCGAGATGAATTTTTCCTTTCAGAAGGAGGTTCTCCTTCGGTTCTGTTGATACCTTTTTGGCTCTTGGTTTTCGATACGGATTTCGGGGAGTTACCCACATTTATGTTGAACTCAGACGTACGTATATCTGAATCATAAAGCATCTTCTTTGAGTTTTCACGAGTCCTTCCCAGAGAATGGGACCGAAAAGCTTTATAAGATGGAGTATTCGAAACTGAATGCCTCCTACCATTACTGTTATTTGGTATATTTGTACCAAAAGATGATCTCCTTGATGAATTCTGAGTATAAATGGGAGCTGCACCATACATTTTTCTCTGATCCATTAAAAGAGATGACGGAGGTGGTGTAATATTACTCCCATCTGACAACCAATATATTTCTCTAGGTATAACTTTGTTAAATTCCCTGCTTCTATCGTGGCCAAAATCGGCACTCTGGCCCATTTTATTGCAACTTCGATAGGAGCGCTTGAAATTGCTTGCAGGAGTGCACCCTTCTTCAGTTGAAATTTGATTTTCTGATTTATCGGATAAAAAGGAGAGTGAGGGAAGCTTTTTCTTGGCCGAGAAACTCTTTTGCCGGTTGTGAATGAGATCAGAGTGACCAAGTTTTGGTGGATAGCGATTGCTCGCAATTATTAGAGGAAAGTCAGTGGGATGAATTTGATCTTTAGATTGCGCAGTAGAATCCTTGTATCTATTCTCCTGGGATTTGGAAATTGCATTTCTGTTGTAACTCTTCGAAGTTGAGGGTAATGTTGGAGAGAATTGAGTTGGTGGATTCTTCATTAATGATAAGGAATCTAAAATTACAATCGGTGCTAGTTGCTGAGCTTAGGAATAAATTTAATACAAATTGTCCTTCTGTATCGTGTGATATCACAACAGTAATTTGAAGGTTAATATGCTAATCTGCGAATACTAGGTGCTTGAAAAAAGACTTTCTCTTGTTGTATACAAGTCTTTAAAAATTCCTGCAAAAATTTTCAAATTCTCGCTTTTTCTCAATTCAAATTCAGAAGAATGCAGACAATTGTAAATAAGATCCTCAATAGCTGCCTAGTTTAGTGCCCGCGGTTAGTTCGCGCAATATTCGAGATCGGCTTTCTTCTGAATCAATCTGTGAAAATTTACATTACACTATTTACCCTTTCAATGTGTTTTACAGAATACATTTTTAATTTACCAAGTTAATTGAATTATACTCTTTCTTAGCCAACCCCTGAGACACGTTAAAGGAGTAATCTCTTCCCAGCTTTGAAAGTTTTTATTCAAGAATTATTCTCTTATACCACATAGTTGGCAGTCTTTAAACACAACTAACGCTTATCGGAGTGCTGCTAAAAATTTACAAACTTGTGGGAAAATTAGATAAGTTCAAGCTATTGCTGCTCGGTTGCTTGCGTTCCACACAAAACGACAAGAGTACGTTAAAAATTCCGAACTGGCATTCAGATAAGAAAAGTTAAAGGTAGAAACTTTTTGCCTTCTTTTTAAAAATGCTAGAGGCTAATTTTCGAATTTACTATTGCACAACCTTCAAGAACGTAAGATGACCATCAATAGAGCTCAATTCTAATGGCTTTCTTTGAAATAACTTGACAATCTCTGAAAATCCTTCAAATAATGGGACAGAAAGGAGGTCTCAACTATGATATTCTTCATTTGACGAAATTATGAAAATGAGGTTTTTAGTTTAGCGGTGATCAGAACTCAAATCAAATGTCAAAATCAATGCAACTAACTGAGTATAAAAAGCAACCTCAATGATTTATGAACTATAATACTCATTTTCGTAAAAACATTCGCTTCAGGTTCTTCAGAGTGTTCGATTTATCCTGTAAAATAATAATTAGTCCCGTGGTATATTTTAAATAAGGTATTACGTCTTCTGTCTTCAATTAATTCGCAAACAAGTCCAACACTATTGTAAACAGTGCCTTCAACAGCAGCGAGTGCTTTGCTGGCTTGGAGCTCATCAGCAAATGTGAAAAAGGCTCGATTGAGGAATCTTCTTGATCCTTGAGCAAAAATGAATTTAGAGCGTGTGCATCTGATATTATTTTCGAGCCAAATCTTGTCAAAGAAGTCTCTGAATTCAGCTTCAACATCTATAAAAATTGGTCAACACAAAAATAGCAAGGTGTTCAATTTACTTTGTTCGTCAGATGGATACAATTCACTAATTTTGAGTGTAATCATATCAGGTTTGCCAGCATTCTTGCCGAAAGCAGCATCCAATTTAGAAGCTCCTTTTGGCTTAGTTTCTTTAGGTTGAGTCACATTCTCAAGGTCTTTCTTCTTTCTCTCAAGTTGCCTCTCTCTCATGCCCGCAGTCGTAATACCCTCAAGCTGTGCGACGATACCGATTTCTCCTCCTTGATCTTCGCCTGATTTTTGAATAGTGACCTCATTCTCTCTGGCAAAGTCACCAAGCTTGTGCTGGCCTCTTGGGAGACCTTGAACTTCTCCAAACTTTTGCCATTCTTTTCTTTGCTTCACAACTCTTCTCACTGGAAGGAGGGTCTTCCTAATTACATAAATTTCTTTTTGAAGTGCAGGTTTGCCGTTGTCTGTAACTGGAGTTTCTTTGACATTTTTTGATTCTATTGTCTTAATGATTTTGCGGCCCTTCTCCTCCTCGTCGTCTTCATTCCAATCCATCTTCTTAGTTTTAGATGCCATTTTAAGCTTTAACTCGATTTTTTTCTCTTTGATCTAATTTTAATTTACTGTCTAATTAGATATTGCGAAAAAGAGTCATAGCAATATCAAATATTTCTTAGAAGGAAATAGTGCCAATTCAACTAAATTTTATATGAAACCGATCCAAGAGAGAAGTAACGAGAGAGGGAAAAATGCTAATGTGGAGAGATCGTCCTGTGATTCATGAGAAAACATTTGTAAGTCCATAATCGTTTAGGACTAGGTAGGCTACCAAGTTTTGGGGGTAACCAAAACATTTTCTGGTCACGAAGGAAAATTAAATTCAACTTCTCCTCAGAGAGTTTCTAAAATTACATCAAAAATAATTTTTCCTCAAGTATACTCCGTCTTAATAGAGAAGTCTGAAAAAATTATCAAGTAATTTTGAGTTTTCTTTTGTTTTATGAAACCTGCGCTAATATCAACCACAAATAAGAGACTTTTGCCTTTTTTAATACGTTATCTTAAAAATTTTGGTGCTAGCGCAGTCAGATTTTTATGTTTTCCGGACACTTCTTGTATTCTCTATCCTCTAAGCTCTGCCCAGCCGCAAATTATATTTAGAATCAAGTCGATGTTAATTAACAATATCTGACTAAAAAAAAAAAGAATTGAATTTTATTTCAATCATATCAACTTTCTGACAGAGAAGTGCTTTTTTTCTCTCCAACAAAAGACATAAGAGTAAAATCCTGTTTCACTTCAAGTTCGAGCAATCGAGCCTTCTGTCATGATAGGATTGTCACCAAGAACATTCCGATTCGTTACTCCAGATATTTGTACCCATTGCTTTATCATATTCAATTGTTCTATTTTGATCAAATTCACTTTAGGCTTCGCTGTGTTTTGAGAATCATCAGAAGGACTTAGTACACCTACGATGTAAAAACCGCCTCCTTTCATGTCCTTATAATAAACTCCAGCTCCTTGAATACCTTCAATCCAGAAATCATCATCATTTGCTGCACTCAAAGTGAAAGTATTTCTGCTTCCTTCAATTGAATCTATTTCCAAACTCGAATCCTTTTGAAAGAAAAACTGTCCTGATTTATTAAGCCCTTGGGTATAAACTATCACATTTAATTCTTGTTGTCTCAATTCAGCTTCATCTTCTATTGCATGGATCCCGAAATATCCAATCGAATCTTCCACAGGACATTCTAATATAGCTATCCCATAGTTGTCTTCAGTCTTGTCTTTTATGAACCTTGGTGGTATGTAGCATTCTTTTATTTTATAATGTCCATACTTTATTCCTCGATGCTCACCCGGACAAAACACTATACTTTGATAATAGCTTTTTTTGATGTGGTCATATAAATTCGTAGCAGCAGTCAACACAATGTCTGGTCCCACTAAAAAGCCAGTACCCCACTTCAGATTTCCAAGTTTTAGAATTCCGTGAGCAACCTTAGGGAGTTTGTTTGCCTTTGAAATTGAAGCTCTTCCCATTTCTTCAAATTCATGATTGGGAAAAACTGAATTCGTGTCGGTAATACCTAAGCTAATACTTCTTCCTTGGAATTGTTGTGGGTTTGTTGAATTTTTGGTTTCTTCTTCTCCTCTCCTGTCCATAATATCTCTCAGGTGAGGCCTAGCCCCCGGCGACGGATCCAGCATCCTTCTGACAAGGTTTTTCAATTGATTAGACACTTTTAGATCTTGTATTCTATTGTCTTGTGAGCGTTTCTTAATTGACTTGTCTAATGCCATTAACTCGTCGTTGAGATCCAAAATCGCTTCTCCTAGGCAATAAACCTCCCTTTCAGCACCATTTTTTGATTGAGTTTCATCAAGAGGAGAAATAGCCTCTGCTCGTCGAATTTCCCAGTAGTCTAAGTAGAATTTGTTGGTTTTCTCTGTGTGATAAATATTGTCTAGCTTAAAATTGAATTGACTGAGTTTAACCTCTTTTCTAAGCTGCTGAATGTTTGTAGCAAGATCTTGAATCATCTGATCGAAATCAATAGCACTTTTGCCACTCTCTCTTTTCAGTTTGATTGATAAGGAGGGCATATCTCTGATAGCACAGGCAGCACTGGACTCACCCACTTCAAAGTCTTCAATGGATACTGAATTTGGTTCTAACCTCTCCAGCAAAAGAAGCTCTCTCACAAAATAAGTCAGAGCCTCGTTTCTCTTTTCAGAGAAAAAGGTGGGCTTAATCATACGAATAATGTAAGTATTATCATCGACTTTTGATTTGGCAAAATAATCGCTGTAATGGTCAGTTGATCCCTTCTCGATTTGTGATTTAGTCTCATATCTCTCAGCGACTCCTGGAGGAACATCGAGAAATAAGCCGCTGTTGCTCTTGTTGAACAAGCCGATGCTTGAGAGTGGATTCGGGATTTTTGATAAATGAGCCGAATTTCTGTCGTCAGCAGTTTCCTCAGTTGGTGCTTGAATCTTCATATTATCTATTACGTTCTTGCTGCATATAAATGCTGTTTGAGAGTTGTCTGGAGAGTGAAAACAGTTGGAATGGTCTGGTGAAATCATCTTTTGCAAACTAAATAAAGTTATTAAAGCTGCTCAAACTCCGATAACTAGTAATCTTGAGAAAACTGTATGCATAGTCTGATTTAATGACAAATTTTGTTTGGTTACCTATGCATAAAACAAGAAAAAGAGAATTAGGCCTGAAGGTATTTGTTGATACTCTGATATTTCAAGGCTGTATGCCATCTTCCTCGTCCTATAACACCATTGGATCGACTCGAGAATTTAGTTTTCAACTGCAACAGAAGACACACAGAAATTGGTTATGAATCAGAGGTCGCTGGTGCCAAAAGATATTATTGTTAGCCAGGAGCTTGGGATCATGTATAAGCGGTTTGGAGAAGTGAAAATTTTTTTTTCCAATTTACAAAAATCTATGAAACTTACTAGTTCAATTCATTAAATTGGGAAGCTCTTTTATTTGAATAGTTTCTCTCAAAAAGGTACCATGAGCATCTGACGTCGAATATCTGAAAAGGATTCTTTTAATGCACTTTACCAAACTTCATTTACTCTTCCTGCATTTTCTTATGCGAAATATATTGATACTTTTCAGAATGAATGAAAATTTTCTAAAGAAAGCTCATTGAATGATTTCAAAGTGAAAGTTGTCAGAGCAAAATTTCTAAAACGGTTAGTTTATTGATGAGGTTGCTTCTATTCATGAAATTTCTGAGTAATTGGTACGAAAGGTGTACTCTTTCGGTGAAAACCTCCCCAAACAGCCTTCCGTACTACACTCTTGATTAGTGAGAAAAGATGTATTGCATTATTCAAAAGTAATTCTAGTTGAATCGTTGAGCTGGAAAAAAATCAAAATCGAGAGAATTGGTAAATCAAGTTCTAGCTTGATTGTTCTATAAATCAGTTCAAGACAGGTCTACATAATTATTAAGTTTTTTCGAAAAAGAAAATGATAAAAGATCCTCTTCTATCTGAAATCAAGAAAAACATCCCTTTCAAGTTAGATGATCAGCTAAAAAAAGGTATTTTATGCTTTAAGCTTCTTGACTAATATTGTTAGCACCGAATCAAAGCAGCAAAGCTAAACAAGAGATCAATCTTTCAAAAACTAAGTTTGCCACTAGCAACTACTGGATTTGTGAGATCTCCAACAAAGCAAACACCTTCTCTTTGAAAATTGATCTTATTGATGAGGATGAGATCCCATTAGCAGAAATCCAATCCCGCATATGTCAACAACTAAAAGCTCCGATTCAACTTCTCGGACATTACTTCAGACAAAATGGAATTGATCTGAGCAATCCAATCTCAAGTTATATTGATTGTTTGCCAATCTACTTCAGTTATTGTCCGATTACTGCAAAGTCCCTTGGAAGCAATCTTGCCGAACCTAGGATGCAGATTATTAACCTGAGATATTACTCAGAAGTTAAATCCTTGTTTGTGTTACCAGAACACACTATTCTCGAATTGATTGAAGCATTCAAGCAGTGTGTGGCAGTACCAACAACAGCCAAGATCGAGATTAAAAATAGTTTAGGATTGGTGCTTAACGAGTGCAATACTTTAGGAAGCTTAGCATTAAAAGACCAAGATTCCCTTCTAGTTAAGGTGGTTCACGCTGGTGGTGGCATTAACTTTGTTGACTTGAGTGACCTTAAGAATATCAAGACTTCCCAATGGAATGACAAAGCTCCTGCGTGGCGTTGTCATATCCCAGGACTCAACCTTCAAGGAGAGTGCAAGAATGAGAACTGTGTGTCTTACAAGAAAGGAAGAGTTGTTATGAACATGGGGTACATTTCGTTTGACCTAATTCGCAACCGCAAATTGTGCAAATGTCCAATGTGTAATAAGTTTGTAAATCCAACTCACTGCTCATTTAACAATTGTGAATATACTTGGAGTGGTGAGAAATTTTTAGATACTCGAGAAACAGAGATATACAGAGCCCAAGAATGGAGAAAAGTTGGTGACGAATGTCTGACGTATGAACCAAAAGAATCGGGGCTTGCTGAATGGGTTACGTTGAAGATACACACTCAAAAAATAGTGAGTGGATCTTCCGCTGAAAGAGAGGATTAATGTGAAATTGGTGTCTTTCAGTGTTTATATCAGAGCACTGAAAATTGATTATTCATTTCCTAATATTTTGTGGTATATGATCCCAACCATATTGTGACTGTGAGACTTCGTACTTTATAATTGAATATATCAAGGAAAATCAATCATTGTAATTAAATCATGAAAATTTAGCAGGATTATGTGCACCAAGATTGATAAAAAGCTCTGGTAAAATATAGGTTACAATTCGAAGGGACTCGTTTATGAATTTGACAATATGTCATTTTTTAAGAATTTTAGTCGAGCAGGACTAAAATCATCTAAGATTGTGTACGATAGCGGTTTCTTTTTACTTCTCATAGATAAATAATCCCATCGAATTCAGATTTTGAGTCGTTCACTATAAATCTAGCATAGTAATTTGCTCTTTCTCTCTAAATTGCAGACTTCTGTTAACAGCATCTACTGACATCCAAGATAAACACAACCCTTCTGAACAAAAATTAGACGCCGTTTTCCTAGTCTATCCAAACTCTCCAAAGTATTAGTATAAAAGTAGATATGCGTTGTATTATATACTGATGTTACTGTAATTAAGTACTGAATACTTAGGATTGAGTTGTAAGTCTCTTTCACTTTGATGCCAAGATACATTTATAGTAAAAATTTTATCTGTACTTCTTTACATTAGTTTCGAATACTATTATCGTTAATCACTAATGAGTAGTATATTTCTGGCAAAATAATTATATTAGCTGTGTGATAGAGCAATTACAACTCCTACTATTCATTAAAGTAAAAATAGCCAGCATTATTAAGAAATTTAACTCTCTTGAATTAATAATTCAATTTGATTTTAGAATCAAAAAGCTGAAACAAATTGAATGAGAGGTTCGATCGTCTCATTTGTCTGGCAAGCAAATAAATCTAAACTCTGCGGATGCAAATTATCAAGATATGGTGTTTTGCAATCAGCAAGTTCAGATTTAATAAACTCAGGCCTGATTGTCTAATATCAGTGTTAATTTTTGAATACCCGCCGTATTGGTGGTTCTGCAACGGGTTCTCGTCAACTCATTTCAGAAAAATTCTGTTGAGCATGCAGTCCTATCTTATCTGGTGCAACTGATGATACCAGCGTTCAGATTCCACATTTTCAAGCGGCAACAAGACTGAGATGATCGAACTCGTAGTTTATGTGTAGTAATTATGAAAAGTTTTATCAAGGTCACACGTTATGAATAAAAGCTCTGTAATATGGTAATCTTGAAATATTGTTCGAAGGTTTTGTTGAGTATTTATTCAAAACATCATTCGGTTGTTTGGTAATTTAGCCGTTCACTACAAAAATAAGCCTTTAACTGCATAAATACAATTTCTAATTAAACCAACATAGTGTGTAATTGGTCATTCAACAATAGGTCAGAAAACAATCCTTCAGAATTATTAGAATTGAGAGTGAAAAGTCTGTTAGAACTGATTTCAAATAATAAAGAAAAACCTTAACTTTCAAACTCAAGCAATACAAGTCAGAATATTTGATTGATTGAGCAGCTACTTTTATGGCTTTATCTAAGTAGGTTTTCATTGAAACTATGAGTAAAAAAAGAAACCAAAATGGAATATCAGAATTGAAAAAAATATTCCGAGGTCGTCAGCAGCGGAGTAACTCTCCTAGCTGCCGTTTGATTAGATAGTCAAATCTCAATTTAGTAGAGACATTTATTGGTAATTTAATCTAAAGAGAAACCATTTTGTGTTATTATAGGGATTTGAAGGTATTATTAAATGTGATTTTGGATTAGAAATGGTCTGTTTTTTATCAAATTTGAATTCGATCCTTCAGCTGAAATATTCTGATGATGATGAAAAGAAATGAAGTGTTCCTTTCATTTCAGCATTGATTTTCATCATTTGAGTATTCATTCTTGTTTTTGTAGCATTGGATCGACAAAGCTTAGTAATAGAAAACCCGACTCGAAATGGTGTTTGCATTGATTCGGGTAGTGAATAACGCCATCAAGTTTGTAACATATTCATGAATACACTGAAAACTGTTTTTGTGGTTTGGCAGCCTTCCTTAAGGTTCTGAGTTTATCCAATTGTCAAATAAAAGACATTTAAAAAGACTCTTGAATTAAATTGTGACCTCAAAGCCTTCCCATCATGTCCAACCTCGATGTATTACAAAGTGCAGTTCAAAGCACTGAAATTGATGACCGCATTTTGACGACAACCCTTATTGCAAATATACTCTCCATAGTCAGTGGCATATTCAGCCTCGTTGTTACGGTATACACAGAAAACTACAAGAAACCTCACGGACGAATGGTTTTGGACCTTAGCATACTCAATCTTATCTACAATACATTAAATATTCTCTTGTTCATGGAAATTGCAACCGAACCTATCTGTCAAATATTGTCGTTCTTTTCACTTTTTGGATACTATTCGTCAATTTTTTATACTTGCTGCTTTGCGGACACTTACTACCGCAATATCAAGGTCAGTCTATTTGATAACACAAACAGATATCTCCGACGATACATCATCGCATCGACGATGTTGGGGTTCGCTCTCGCTGCCGTTGGGATTCTTATGAAGGTGAATGATATTGAAGAACCCGAGAGACTCTGCAGATGCTCTGAAGCGGATCTGAATTTTACAAATTATGGGATTCCCGCTTTGCTCAGTGTGGTATTCTGCGCCGTTTGCTTTATTTCAAGTTTTAGTGAAGCTCTTGAGCGGAAATCTGTACCTGGCATGGAATTATTGTTCTATCCAATAATTCTAATCATAGCCTGCTTACCAATCATTGTGGTTGGCCTATATTATGGTCTGACCAAAGTTTCATACGTTTCTTTCAACGTTGGATCTTTGGAAATGCTACTGTTAAATGGTCAAGCATTTTTGAACGGTTTCGTACAAATCTATCACCTGGTTTCCTGGAGAGCAGAAAAGAGACTTATTTCAGGGGATAGTTTCGTGAAAAGCTCACTATTGTCTGCACAGTTGTAGTGGAAATTATATAGATTACTTTCAGCTTAGTTTAACAATTCTGCATGTCAGAGTGAAGCAAAGACAATCAATTCATTCAATGAAAAATACAGGAGCTATCATAAAAGTAACTTCATTTTTCATATGAACAAGAATGTTCTTTGATGTGGTTGTAGTTGAGTCTGTTTTCGTTTGATATTGTAATTGTTGCATTATAACAACACCAAAGATTTTATCGTGATAATAAATACCCAAGAAGATTTTGAGTAACTTGAAATATTTAATGTCGATATTTTGAGGTGAAATTAGACAGAGATTCTCCTGTTTCTGAGTTGCTTTTTTTTAAAAAAAAAAGAAATGTGAACAAAAGGCTATACTAACTAGCAACCTCGACAATTTATCATAAATCTACAGAATCTTCAAGATATTGGGTTTGAAACTGATTAGATTGGAGCGAGTTTTACCAACTAGAGTCAATGGAGTAAGTGTCGCGATGTAGAGTAGGTTGAAAGCCATTCTTAATAGAATAAAAAATTAATTACAGATAAACGTGAACAATTCAAAGAATAATGTTAAATTATAGAAATGAATGATTAACAATAACACAAATGAATGATTAGCAATAACAAAAAATGAAATTCAAGAAGTTTTTGTGAAGAAAAGTTTCCCATATGAATGAATTGTCGGTAGTATTTCTCTGTCTCTCCATCAACTTCGGAAAATTCTCTGGGTCATGAAGCATCCAGGGTGTAGATTTCGCATTTGAGTCCGTTTTCTCTCTTCAACACCTTCGATGTATTCCTTCGGATTGGACGTGATTGATGGGGAACGTATTTGGATATGTGACTCGGAATGAAATGAAATAAAAAATAGTCATAAATTATAAATACAGCTCGTGAAATATACATGCTCACTCACCTAAATTTTATATGGGGATTTTGGAAAGTTAGAGCTGTCGATAGATTCACAACAATTCTTCTCCTAATGAATGTATATACCTTAGCCAGCGCACCGTACTTTCGTTCTGGACTTCGTGCTATAAAGGCATTGCTTTAAAACCCGTTGTTATCCAAAAGAAGCAGGAGGTTTGGCATTGCAAGATACCTTGACCTTCGATTTCTATGGAAAATTGATTATTTTTATTAAATTTTCTTGAAAGTTGGTATTTATAGCCGTGGATTAGTATGCGGTAAAAAACCCTGTATAAACTGGCTCTTGAATCAGTTAAATTTAGAAAGTACCCATGCCATTGAAAAAGTTTAAGAGATATTTCTGGAAGTTCTCTGCAAATTGCGTAATCCCCAAACCCTACGAGCTCACTACGGCTTCTTTGTATTCAAAACGCGCTCCCCCCGCATATTTTTATTTCTTATATTAAACATTCATCTTCTATTTCAATTTTAAATTTCTCTTCCTTGACAAGCAAACGAAGTAAGGGAGTAATAGATATGCTCCTGTGAGTGTTGGAAGCCGCAATTTTCTTTTGAGAAGCTAAAGCTACTTCTCGTAACTCATAAATAATCAAAGATCTTTTTGAGAAAATATGCTACCAACGCTGATAGCATGTGTAGAATTCATAAGAACTATGACTTTTGAAGACTCGATCTATATAAACCGCGAAGATACTAATCAAATGAAAATGATGTTGGTTAATAATTCTGTCAAATGTAAGTGAAAATGAGTTGAATGTTTGGAAAACTGCGTGAGAATCTTAAGAATACAGAGTGATAAGAAAAGCAGCCTAACTTTTGGTTGTGTTTGTTTATTTATAACCGCACAAGCACTTTCTTCCTTGAATGTAGAGATCCCTTAATTAAATTTTAAAAACCCCGACTAAAATATTTTGAGCCAAACACAAATGAAAATTAATTCCTGGAATTCGGTAATAGTTCTAAAGAAGTTTACCAAGGATAGTCGTTTCTTACCCACTTTTTCAACTTGAGAACAAAGGCGCTGATGATTTGATCAAGCTTAAATCATTGGAGCTGAACCGAAAGCGTCAGAGCAAGCGGTATTCGGCGGGAATGTGGTAAAATAGCAAATTCTGAAAAGGAATTCGTTAACTGTAGATTTAGTTTAAGTCAATCAATTTTCTCATAGAAATCGCTAAATTTTATTTCTGCCATTTCGCCAGCAGGCCGGTAACAGTCAGCTGTGATTATTGTGAAAGAGAGCTTGCTGCGTATTCATATTCTCCTGAGCGCTTTGAAATAACTTTTACTCTAATCTCATTAAGGTAGCCATGAAATAATGTGCCTCAGTCAGATAAGAATCATTGACATGAATTACTCTCTGTCTTAGGCTTTATGATAACTGGAAGAAGGCGATATTGAGGATGATTAATGAGATTAACGATAGTTTTGAGAGTATTAAATATCATAACGATGAAAATGAAATCATTCGTTCATAACAAAATATAACTTGTTTGCATTGGCGCCTTCAATTCAAAAGGAATTTGGAGCATATACAGCAGACCTCTGATATACAAACACGTTTGAAGTTGAACGAAGTTAAATCTATATCATATATAAGAATGAAGAATCTAACGTTTTACCTCTGAATTTTTTCTTTTCCTTTGTTGGACTTCATCCTAATCAGATTCCAAACCTTCGATTTTCAAAACATGGTTTATCCACTCAGCTAATCATTATATATTTAAATATTTGCTAATAAGTCAGTACATCACATTATCGTTATGTAAATACAAGTCAGTCAAATAACCCAGTATTAAATAGGGTTTTTTGTGTAAATCTTCCCACTAATCATATCCTAATGCTCATTCTCTGCATTCAGTCCAAAATTACGTTTGATAATGATGAAATACATAGCTTGAGTCTATCGAAAACAAACAGAATAGGCTGGTGCTAGTGAAAAGAATGGGTTTAAATATTATCTTTTTTTTTTAATCAATAACTTAGAATCACTTTCATCACAAGTTTTGCTTTCGCAAATTACTTTTCCGGTACTAAATTCGAGTCTTTCCATAATTCCACTTCTTGGGCCAATTGCCACAGAATCTCCTGCTTGATTCCACCTCACAGAATACATTCAACCTAGCAAGTAGTGAATATGCTATGCTCTTAAGCAACAATAAATAAGAGAACACCAATTAATTTCAATTGCAATCACAATTTTATAGAATATTGGAGAGTTTTGGAACAAGAAAATCAATTTGTCTGTCAGAAAAGTTGAGATCCAATTCAGAGATGAAAAATGAAATCAATTGTGAGAGAGATATGGTACTTTCTCATGACCGGCAAAATAGGATTGATTACATTTAACTTTTCATAAAAATTATATCGTCAAGTTGCGAGCTTATATGAATTCATTCATATTTCTAATCTTACTTTCTTTGGTCAGAATACAATAAATCATACCAAGTTTCAATGGAAAGCAAAAATTGAAACAGTACACTTTTAGATGGAAAGAATAACTCTGTTCTGCGAATAAATCCAAGCCTGAGACATATCAACGAGAATACTCAATTATGAAAAATTTAGCCACCTTGACCCATGACGTATTCTCTTAGTGAATTTCTTGATGATGTTCCAGATCCTTCAATCACTTGGGCAGCAAGCCTAAAAATTGACACTTTTGCATTTATCAAATAAAGCAAACTGACATGACAGAGTCTAAATTCAAACCAATGGATTAATTTTTGGGATGAAGAAGTACCAAGCTACCTCCATCTATAGTCTTTCCGGTATGCATTGTTTTTCCAGTACTAACATCGATTATCTTTGCTGATTGGTCTTCCGAAGCTGTCGCTATTAACTTGCCATTCTGGCTCCAGCTGACACAGAAAATCGTATCTAACAGAAGCCATTTACAAAATGAGTTTCAGAATTATCCATATCTGCTGACCTAGGTGCTGACTGTCCAAGAACGTTTTGACAATACGTCCTTCTCTTTGATCGAAAACTTTGAGAGTGCAACTTTCTCCACCTGAGGCAACTAGAGCTGCCTGGTTCTTGCACGGAGCGATCCAATACGTATTCTCTAAAGAATATCGACCTCGAAAGACAGGATAAAAACAAAAGTACCGTGAGCATTTTTTTCCAGTAATACTGATTCACTCAGTGTCCACGCTTTCTTAACAATATCAAAAGCGTTGATTTTATTATAATGATGCTTGATGAATAGGAGTGGGTCAGTGCTCGCGCAGCTCCATCGGCATCGTGATGAATGATCTATCTCATAAAATTATTTTAATACTAGTAAGGCTAAAATAGCGACAAATATCTTAACCTTTATTTGCGTGAAAGCTTTGCAGACATTCAGCGGAATCGACATCAGAAATTACACAAACGCCAGACTTATTGATTAACGCCATGTTTTTCCCTTCAGCATCGAAATCAAAAGAAGTAATTGACTCCTCTTTTTTAGAGTGACAAACACAAAATTAAAATTCTTATTACTTTTCGATTGCTCTTTAAACCATCTTGTTCTTCGGACTAAATCCAGAGTCGAACACTCAAGCAGGTGATATGAGATTTCTCCGTGAACTGGAATAAAGGCCAAAAGTTGCTTCCTTTGATTGAAAGAAATATCTCCATAGTTAATACCTAATCATTTACAGAGAAAGCAGAACAATGAGAAAGAAATTCCTTTTTGAAGATTAAGTGCGTTACCTTCACTCAGCAATTCTCCAAATGAATAAACTATTTTAGCTTTTCTTCGAGAAATATCGAATATTTCAAGATTAGCACTCTTGTGATAAGAATGACGTAATGAGACCAGCAAGTCCGATTCTGGAATCTCCTTAAGGTGTGACCAAACGTCTCCTGCATGAGCGATCCGAAGAATCTAGTTCCAAGAGAGTGAGTAAACGTTGTTGCTTTACCTGATTCGGCATCCACAAGTTGAACTCCATAAAAGGCAGAATAATCTTCTTTGGTGGTTAAATCATGTATTAAAATGCTGTTTTTCTTATCTGAGCACCAGGCCACCAACGTTGCAGGGTTCTTCCTTACTTTTTTGGAAAAAATTGTGGAAGGTGAAATAGTAGTAGCGTATTTGATGTATACTTCGTTGGTCTAGACCAACCGTCGCACGTTGATGACTTGTTTCAATCATTTTTTGCTCGTTTATTGTAGAGACTTCCACAAGAAGTTCTTTAAATTTTGCTCTCTGTACTGGTTTTTTCTTTAGCATTTTTCCTAGAAGATTTTTCACGCTTGTCGACTGCTTTAGGTCCTTCGCAAGAATATTTTCAAGAACTCCATCATATAGTAAAGAGTCCACCTGTTTCATTACTCTTAGATTTTCGATGCTCTCATGCTTCATCCCACTCAACTCTAGAATCACTAGCCCCAGTTCATATATTTCTTCAGCAAAATCTCCGAGGACCATGCAATTTGATTGAAAGGATTCGGGTTTTTCGAAATCTGATTGTGGATGAGACGCTTCCTGATCTTGGTTCGCGAGGCACGCCCAATCTGCGAGAAAGAAGCTCCCAGAATCCTTAAATCTATAGATATGCTGCGGAGTCACTAATTTATTGCAGTTTGGAAGCTTCATATGCTCTTGCAAAAATTCCAGTTCTATAAGCACATCTGCAATGAGCTTCTCAATATCTAGATGTGTGTTTGGGGTTTTGTGAAGCTTTGAGCTCATACTACCGATTTCGGATTCGAGATTGTTATATGGCAAACTTGAGAACGCCATTTTATTGCCACATATCTCAAAAGTTTCAATGGGAATTGAAGTTCCGGGATGAGCTTGAATAATGCATAATCGAATCAACTCTTGGATGAAAAGAGTAGCTGAGGAATTATAATTGTCTCTGACAAACTGATTGTTTATGTCCAAGGCTCTGATATTATGAATCTGATTTGTAGAGGCCGATTTTGCTTCAAAAACAACGTAGTTGATTGTTTGTGAAATGAACATAATATTTGTATAGCTGGATTTCAGTTTTGGTGGAATTAACTCCTGAAGAACTGTAGTCTCGGTCCTGTTCAGCATGATAGCAATATTGAAGCAAATGCAATGGATATGAATTTCAATAAATTTTAAGTGCATTTGACACCATTCATATATAAACTACGAAAATATTCAATATGGAATCTGGAATTAGCTGAACAAGTCGACATAAACAGGATTGCATGGAAAAATCACTGTCAATCAGATGCATTTTGATTTTTTATATAGAAATATCTTTTGATGAAATGAAAAAAGTGAAAACGTGGATGGATATTGAGATTTTCCTGAATAATCGAAATTGCGAGTGATCCATTTCGAAATAGGAGGATTTAGCTGTAGCATGCAAGGCATTAATATATTTCCGTGAATTTCTTCATATTTGATCTTTACCATCAAGGAAGCAGCATTTAGCCTCTCTTTCGAGAGAGAGAATAAAAAAAGAGAGTAGAACAATAAACAACAAATTCAGTCATCTCCATGCTCTGCTTTGACTCGATAAATTAATTTCTCGGTTGCAAAATCGATCACAGCCGTTGTACTATCAGAAGAGGTTGTCAGCAAGACTCCTTTTTATCGAATTTAGCGAATCTTAATATAGATATATCTTTTGACTTCTGCTAATTTTGGTAGAAGATCATCCTTGTGTACAAGTTATTCCAATTTTTCACAACCATCTCTTATACTTTCACAGTCTCATCACGAGACCTTAAGGCTAATAAATTTCCTTCGTTGAGTCATTAAATCTACAGAATTTCTATAAATTATGTATGAACAAGTCTGGATTCAAATAGTAATTTGACGTACTCTCATCACAACCAGCTAACCAAATAATTTGATGGTGCTCATAAGGCATTACAGAATAATCCAAGCAGAATTAGCCTTCTTCGGAAAGAAATTTGTGAAAAATGAAAAGGTGGAATTGGCACATAGCTGATCATCTCTCAAAATCTCACAAGCACACATATTTATAGTTTAATTATATGAATAAATGCGGAAGATTAAGGATCGGAGTGATGTTCGGCTGACACTCACTCGGATTATTTACTTTTGTATCCTACGATTCTAACACGTATATTAATTCCAACAAAGAAATTGAGGCTAAAATCACAAGTCACATCTAAGAAAAATCTTGGAAAAAACAGACTGAATTTGGATAATCTATTTCGAAGTGGAATAAGCAGGCTTGAGAATTGTAATTTCTTACCTTGGGAAGCTTTTATAGTAACAACAGTTTTTTCTGAAGCAAAATCTACTACTTTGACGGAAGTGTCTTCAGATGCAGTTGCGATTAAATTGCCACAATGACTCCATGATAATGTTTTAATCGCCACTTCAGAATTGGAGGGAAAAAAAAGCGTGAGACTCATCAAAGCACATTGATTACTGCTATGTAAATTTTGGAATGTTTTTTCTAGTTTATGCGTCCGGCTATCATAAATGAGAAGAGAGCCACTTATTCCAGCACAAGCAATTAGCACGTCTTCTGGCTTCCATCTGATCCAATTAATCCCTGACATTGTTAGATTCCCTGATACTCTTAAATTATACCAGATTCATCTCCAATCAGACTTTCATTGTACATTAGCACCTGTTTCTCGGTATCAACCATGTTTATTTTATTTTCTTGGTACTTTACGGCAATTTTGTTTGAATTTCCAGCCGTTCGGTTCCAACTGCAGCGATTTGACAAGACCTATTTGCTGAATTGTACATGCTTCAAAGATAAATTTACTTACGCCTATAGCTGTTGGCATTCCGCCTAATTCGATGCTGAATATATCTTCAGAATCTTCAACTCCAGAAATCAAAAGTGTCCCATCCCAGTCAATGGATGCCATTTTTGATCCTTCTCTATCAAAGTCCAGTCCTTGAATAAAATCTTAATGCAATGAGTCAGACTTTTGTATTTGTAATAATGCATGCAAAGCAAGTACCTTTATGTATTGGCGACCAGCGAGCTGTTTTGACAATATGCATGGAGTTGTAGTCAAATAGGTGAAACTTTACTCGAGCATTTATGGGCAGAATTCCTATCCAGCCTCTCTGCTCTGAAAACGTAAATCCTCCAGTACAAACCTCTGTTCAGAAATCTCAGTGAATATTATTATAGTAATAATGGCTGAAGACCAGTTTCGATCGTGCCAAATGTATAGACCGACTTCATATTTTTGTTGAGGTCAAATATTTCGAAATTAGCACACATTGCTGGATATAAGTGTAGCGATAAAAGATAACTCGTGTCTGGAATTTGACTTAAATATGTCCATCTGCCTGATGAATTGGTTTAGATTTCAAGTCTATGATAAAACTGATTTTAATTACCTACCATCATATTTCCGAGTTTGGGCCCTTCATAGGGACCATACTCTTCCTTCGTGTCGGTTCTGTAGAAAGAAATAAGGTTTCCAAATGCAGTTGACCAAGCAATATTAAAATTGTGGCTGAGTTCTAAAATTTGCGTGTAAGATGTGTCGTTAGTTTAACAGTCAAATCGCGTAGCAGTACGATTTGAATGAGTTTTCTCTGCTTGCAGCGTATTTGAGTAAGCCTCCGCTTCTTCCATCTTGAATAGAGAAAAAATCTCACTATCAGTAAATTCTAAGAGCAGTTTAAGTCAAGTGAATAAAATTTTGTAAGCTATATAGTTTTCGATCAATGAGAAGAATTCTAAGAAAGAATATTATGAGTACCCCTAAAGCCATGAAGCAAGATTAGAGAAATAAAAAAATATTTCCTATCAGCAAAATCAAAAATATTGTTTCAGAATCTAGTCTACCTTTACAGATAATTCACATTTCTGAAAATTTTGTACATAAATAGCCAAGCTTGAATTATGTCAAAGGTTTATTTGGGACCTAAATTTGCTTTGTTCTTTTAAGGAAGAAGTTACAATTGAATTTTTGATCCATTTCTGTCAATAAGGTCTCCGAAGTGTCTTTCAAAGTTCAGGAATTTGATCTCGATCAAACAAAGCACGTTGACATCGCTGCCCCTGTTTTATCATAATAATTATTGACTTATAAATGATTGCTTTTTTACTTCCGTCAGAAGTCTTTCCACTAAAGATGACTTTTCCCGTACCAAAATCAAATAATTTCGCAGTAGTGTCAATCGAGGCAGTAGCAATGGAATCTCCAGTAGATCTCCATTTTACACAGTAAATTATGCCTTCGTTATGCGGAAAAATATTTCACAGTTGTACTTTTAGTGAGTGATTGTACCAGATTTTTCAGCGTTCTCGAAAGTTCTAACGATTTTTCTTTCTCTTCGATCAAAGATCTTCAAATTTTGATCACTTCCTCCAGCAACAATCAAGTTCCCATCAAAATGAGGGTCAATCGAGTACGTCTTTGTATCTATGTTGATAGACCAATTAATCATCTCTCATTCAACACAAAATGGAGGATAGAAAGCATTGAAAAGTATTTGTTTTGCTATTTTATAAGGAAGAGAGTACCTTCATCATCTAATTCGACAGAAGATTCGAATAAGAGCTCGTTTTTTGTGGTGTCAACGATATTGAATTTATTCCAATCAAATTTCACAAAGAGACTTGGGTCGCCAGCAATAGGGCTCCACTTGCATCTATTTTGATCTCCTATGATAAAAAATATTACCCATTTGTTTCTTTTTGTAGCTCTTAAATGTTACTCATATCTTCTGATTGAATTAGACGCAGATTTGTTAAGGGGTTGTCGTTATTAATATCCACAAGCATACAGATGCCGATTCTATTGAGCAATGCAATTGTTTTTCCTTCGGGATCCATATCAATTCCATCGACCCATTCTATGTTCATTTTATTATTACAAGATCTTAATTGTGTTGCACCTGAATCTAGAGTTAAAAAATGCCATTTTCCTTTTTTTATTATCTCGTAGTTCTTGCAATCAAAAAGATGATACGAAATCTCATTCTTGACTGAAATAAAGGCGGCCATGTTTTTTTTGATATTGTATGAAATATCTCCAGAACCGACCTCTAAATTAGATGTATTTTAATATCATTCACATCAACAGAGATGATTCTGATTATTACCTCCTTTAATGACTTCTGACGTATAAAGAGACTTCGGTTGTATCTCTGAGACGTCAAACACTTGAAAGCTTGCATACTTTCTGGCACGATGATGTAGAGAAATTAATTTTGAGTTCTGAATATCTTTCACGTGAGTCCACCAGCTGCCTTTATGCAAAAAGTAAACCACCATGAGTTCATGAGACTTTACTCTCAAGCTTTGCTCCATCGAAATTACAATATTCTTCCTTCTTTTCAATGTCAAATATCGTTATCTTGTTACTCCCTTCAGAGGAACAAGCCAGTAAATTATGTGGAGCTAATTTATCAATCGATTTATTGAATAATGAAGAGAGAATAGATGAACTTGGATTTTTAGTAATCGGAGCTGAAACTTCCCCAATTTTGCTTTCTTCAACCAATGGCTGGTTTACATTAACAGACTTGCTTACATCTTTCAGCACAACCGGCTCTTGAGATTCCTCTGAAGGTAAAATCTCTTTCGATTTTGTGCTTAACTCTTCGATCTTGGGTCGTTTCTTGGGATCTTTATCAAGCATTTTCCGCAAAAGATCTTTATAATGAGTTGAGAGCTCCAATTTTCCAAGAATTTCATCAATTGCAGTCATGTAATCAGACTGAGTGTCAATTCGTTTAACTTTCTCAATAGCTTCTGATGAGACACCGACGACAGTAAGTACACTCCAAGCTAGCTCTAATACTTCTTTGGATCCATCAGATTTACAATCATTTTGTTTTTCTTTTTCAGTTTGGGCTGAAAGATTCAGGTTGTCTCTAGCTTTACTCCAGTCCCCTAAAAAGTAATCGCTTTCATCCTTGAACTGAAAAATATTTTTTGGAGTAACAAGCTCGGAACATCGGCTAACATTCATCGAATGCAAAAGGAAATTAATATTGGAGCTTAGGTCGCTGAGTAATTTGGACGCAACTATTGGCATTTTCTCCTTGTTGCATTCTTTCTCTGCATTTAGTGGTGCCTGCTGCTGAGAGAGGTATGGAGAAGAGTAATTTGTGGAAGCAAAACATATTTTCTCATTATCTATTTCGAATGTTTTTATGAGAATGGTGTTTGGATACGTTGACGCAAGGTAAAGGAGTTCTTGGACAAACAAGGTAGCAGCGGTATGATAATTCTCTTTCACAAATGGAGAACTAGTATCAAGCGCTCTGATTGTATGTGTTTTTTCAGTAGTAAGAGACTTTGCTTCAAATGTTAGGAAATATGAAGACTGAAAGGTAACTTTGAAATCGGAATATAACTTCTTGATATTAGGAGTGATCAATTTAGAGAGATCCTTCGCTTCCGCTACGTTGGATACCATGGAGTTCTTATTTCTACAGATTATATTGTGAGATTTAAATTGTTCGATTTTCTCCTAGTAGTTCAAATAGTTTGCGTACTCAGTAAGCATCACCCAATGAAAATAAGAAGTTTTTTCACTATTGTAGTTGATTCGTAACTTCTCCATTTTTCCGAAAGATCGAGTCGCGAAATTTGGTCATATTTCAAGAATGAATGAGAAAGTTCTACATAAACTAAAAATAGAAGACGTGATATAGATTAAGTAGGATGGAAAGTAGAGTTGGAAAAAGGAAATACAAATCTATGGAATTAACGATGGTCTAACACTGTTAGGGCAAGTAATTAACTACTGCTCTCGTCAATTAATTTGAGGAACCTATTTATCTATGCGCTACGACATCAGGCATTCCTAACTTACCGCTAGCACTAAGTTAAGACAAGCCATAAGGATTTCAAGTATTTAATTTAAATCCGACTTGAAATATTTTTGACTCTTTTAATGATTATGTAAATGTTCTTTTAATGTGAAGGAGTTTATACGTCCTAATAAATATTTCCTCTTTAAATTGAAGCTCTTGAATATTCATCCTAGAACGGTAAAACAAGCCTTTTTCGCCAGCGTCTAATCTGTTCACGGTCCAGAAATGACTGAGAAAGGAGCGAAGGGTCCCAAGACCAAAAAGAAATCAGATTTGGTAAGTTTTTCCCTTTTTTTTACGTTATTTGCAATAATCTGATACATTAGACTGAAGCAACGTTTCAAAATCATTCCAATGAACTTATACGTCAATCTCTGGATGTGCATAATAAAATGATTTCTGAGCTCAGCAGCATTCATGAAAAGTAAGCAAACGTCCAAGAATAGCATTCACTATTAACTAATGCATAGATTGATATCAGAAGTTCGAGAGATAGATCAACAAATAAACGAAGATGAGTAAGAGAAATTTATTCGAATTACTCAGCAATTATGTTAGGTCACATAAAGCTGTGCTTAGGTTATTCGAAATTGAAAAGCAACGAGCTGAATTTTACGCAAATTTGGTTGGATATCAAGTTGTTTCTTATCTGTCTTTTCAAGAAAAACTCCCTGCAATACTTAAGCAATATGAAACTGACCATGGCAAGAAAAAGACTTTATTGACGGAGTGGATTTCGGAATTAGACAAGTTGCAAAATAATATTCTTGACTTTGGAGAAAAAGCATGTGAGCGAATCAATGCAAGTAACATGAACAATCATGAGAACTTTTAAACTAAGTCTTACTTCTTTGTCTATAGTGTTCGATCAGAAACTTGAAGAATGCAGAGAATTATATGAGAACTTTGAAAAGCTTGGAAAATTCGAAGCTCAAAATAACGAGTTAGCAATTTTGAGTTCTGAAAAAACGAAATTGGAAGATACTCTATCTATAAAAGAAAAGGAAGTCAGCCAGCTAACCGAAAGTGTCATCAATTTAGAGCAGGCTTTGAAAAGATTGCAAGTCTACTCACCTATAGAAAAAATAGATCAGGAGATCCCATATTTATCGATCAATACTGAGAGTATTAAGTCTCTGAGTCAAGAAGGATGGAAAATTAGCTCACAACACAAAGACAGAGTACTCTCAATCCAGAATTCCAAGGTTGCATTAGTTTCAATCATTGGAGAGATCGGAAGTGGGAAATCATGGGTAGCAGGTCAGCTTAACTTCAATCGAGGATGGCGGAACCCTCCAAAATCACTTTCAATCCATTATGCTTGTAGATCAGAAGGAAATTGGTTCGGAACTTTGATTTCTTCTGCATGGAATGAGCCCATCAAACCTAGAGAAAAGCCCCTTTCAACAACTGATCCCCAACAAAATAGCAACTCTCAGCTTATGGAAATTTACAAAGAGCTCACAGACGATTCTAAACTCATTGAAAATTTAATCCTATCGTACCTTATTGGTAGTGGTCATCTCATTCTTTTAGTCATCGAGCAATTAACTCAAAGTGAACTGGAAAAGATCCAAGTAGTAAAAAGACTAATTAGAAATTCACAAAAGAATCCACGATTAATCATAATGCACAACTTTAAACAGATCAGCAAACGCGAACATATGGAGAAGAAAATTAATAACTGTCTCAGAAAGATTTTCCAATTTGAAGAGCAACCTCTTTTTAATGATACGAAAACTCTCGATGGAGAAGGAGACATCCACAAAAATTTGTTCAAGGATGAATTTGGAATAATCCATCTTGTGACGGCGGCTGAGAGCACTCCTGCGGGTGAGTTCTACAACAGAGGCCCTTTCAAGTTCCTTCTCTCGAAAATCGATATGTTAGAAAATAAAGAAACGTTTTCTTTCTGTGAAAATTTCGTCGAGTACTGTAATACGCGGCTAATTAACCTCGCAGGAGTAGATTTTGCGCTGAAATGCATCGATGATAAGATCTTCGCCACCAATAAGCAAGCAAAGATAACGCCTTCAGCATTGAACTACTCAGCGAATGTGTTTAGTCAAGGAGAATTTGATCCTAAATACTCAACAAAATTGGAATGGTTATCGGGAGGGGATGAAGCGAGAGTAATAGTGGAGATTGAAGTCTTAGATAGTATGATTGAAAAAAAAGCTCTCAGAGTCATTGAGGGATATCATTATTTAACAGTCGCGGGGACACGTAAGGAAATTTTTTCAGAAGAAGAAAAACAGAAGGGAAATGAAGGCAAGATGCTCCTCACCAAAGGAACAAGGAGAGAAGGAAACTACGTGCTTGATATTAGACTAATCGGTGTCTTTATGGACCGAAAGCCGGATTTAGAGGTGCAAGAAGAGGATAGTGAGTTCGGAATCAAAAGAATAACTGTTGAATTTGTAAAACCTAAAGAGCAGATGATTTGAAATTTTATATTTTCTTGAATTTAATCCATTCATATCGGCACGAAATAAAGAAAAATAAAGAATTCCCTCGATTTGTAACAGTTCTAAATTCTTTGAATCAGCATCTTAGAAAATGTTCTACTGCATTGGCCATGCTGTAAGAGAAAAAATGGCATATCTTTCACCAATGATTTACTTGAAGTTGATAGAATATACAGGTTTAAAAAATTGATAAATGACTGCAAAAATAAATAAATAAAGTGACAAAGATATACAAATTAATAAAAGGAAAAAAAATTCTCATACAACAATAGTTTATCAGCATAACGCTAGTGGCAGTGAGTATTTGGACAGTTGTGTTATTAGTCAAACATTGTTGATTAAGTTCAACCTTATTTTTGCTAGAAAGAACAGCCATATCGCCTAGTTATCTTCCCCGAATAAAACAAATTGATGATGCAGCATCTATTGAAAAATCAGTTAGCATGACCATTAATTGAAAAAAATTTTACTTCTATCAGTTGTGTCAGCGGTATAAATAACTTTACCCGAGCTAAACTCAATATGTTTAATTTTCCGATCGGCAGCAGCACTTACAAAAGTGGTTCCGTCTGGACTCCATCGGACTGACCGTACATAATCTAAGATTTTTTTTTGTGATCTATAACAAACTGAAAATCTGAATCGTCTTACCTGTATGTAAATTATCGTAGGATTTTACAATACGCCCTTCTCGTCTGTCGTAAAATTTTACTTTTTCGTAGCAGCCACATGCAAGCAAATTCCCATCTTGTCTCCAGTCAATCCACAATGACCCTAACAAATAGAGAAGATGAAATCACGAGAATCTGTTAAAGTGCGCGCCTACAGTAATGGCTATCATCAAGTAATATTGGTTCTTTGTGAATCAGTGACTTTTTCTCAGAGTCTATGAGATTTAACTGCGCTCTGTCGAATTTCACAGCCACTAGCGGACTGCCGAGAAGAGGGTTCCATCTGCATCGTTTAAAACCACCTAGCCACATTAAATTCATTTAATAAAATATGATTAAGAACACTGTAGGTTTACCATATTGCTCTCCTTCTCCAGCTTTGACGTCAAATATGTAATGGCCAGTATCGACATCAGAAAGTAAGCAAACCCCACTTTCATCCATCATCATTATTTTTTTCCCTTCTGGATCGAAATCTAATCCTGGAATTTGGGCTATTTTTCCCAATGAGCAAGTTACTAATTTTCAAAAGTTACAATGGTGACGAGATTGCCATTGGGCCCTCTTTATGACTTTGAGTCGCTTGAAATCGAAAATATGATATCCAACCGAACCTTTTACTGAAATAAGAGCAGCTAATTTTCTTCGCGCATTGCATGTAAAGTCGCCACCGCCGCTCACTCCTAATAACACCAAAATATCCGCTCCAGTACAACCTTTTCAAATGCTTACCTCCGAATATTTCTTGATGGCTGTAAATTCTTTTCACATTTGATGGCGCATCGTAAATCTCAAACTTAGCTGAACTGTTCCCTCTGTGGTTTAGTGAAAGTAGGTAATTTGAATCTGGTAGATGTTCAACATAAGTATAAGTCCAACCTATAAGCGGGTATGAGGTACTGTAGATCTGGATTTTTTTTTTTTACCTGTGCTCATTAACTGGGCTCCTTTAAACTCAATGCATCGTTTCTGAGTCTTTGTATCATACACGCTTATTAAATTCGTACCATGGGAACACCACGCAATTTTCAGGTGGCCAGCTAACAATAACTTGAAGCTGATTTTCATAAGGTAATTCTTACATTCTGTCTCTTTCTTTATAGATTGTAGAGCTTTAAGTTTAAGAGGAGGGCTCTTACACAAATTTGTTGGCCTTCCTTGGAATCCCTGCTCTTGAGTCAACATCTTCTGGACTAATTCCTTTAAAGACTCTCCGCCTGCGTAAAAATTGCACCGGCTTTTTTGCTCTCGAAAACTCAAGTCTCGATGCGCCAACCCAAACAGTTCTAATGATAATAGCCCAAGCTGATAAATCTCTTTGGCCGCTTCGGCGATCTTTTCTTGCCCTGAAGAATCTAGAGAATTCCGACTCTTTGCATGCTCAACTACAGTAGAGCGCGCCCAATCACACAAGAAAAAGGTGCCTGTATCAGTATAGTAACAGATGAGATCCAATGCCAAAGCTATCTTCTTGAAATTCATTTTCGTCAGAAGATAATCCACATCCGCAGATACTGTCCGTAGCATCTTTTCAATTTCGAAATTTATACTCGCGTTATTCTTCAATTTTTTCTTTGAGGCATCTTCATCCTTTCTTCTCTCAGCTAGAGAATGATAAGGTTTCATAACAACTGCTATTTTCTTCTTTTCCATGGTAAAATCCTCAATCTTAATCGTTTTCTCTTTATGATTTGTAGTTGTGCATAGGTAAAGTGCTTCCTGGATGAACATTGTTGAACTGTTGCTAGGCTCGCTTTTGAAAAACTTAGACTTTGGATCAATCGTTCTCATAAAGTATTTGCTTTGATTTGAACGAAAGGTGCACTCAAGAGTGTTGAAATAAGTTGATTGAGAAATTGATCTTATAGTTCTGTATCTTTGTTGGAGCTGCTGAGGGACATCACTTGCGTCACCGTCGAGTGGCAGCATGCTTCGCTCACCTTCTTTTAAATGTAAAAATTAATTTATTAACTAAAATATGGATTTGAACTCTCCTTTAACGAGTTAAGAGAGCTACCTCTTGAAAGATCAGATCTTATGGATGAGAAGGATGTTCAGATAATATGTGTGCTTCGGATACTGCTTTCTAATGAATCATTTTGGAACCTTTTAGAAAACAAATAGCATTTTACAAGAGTGAATTGGATGTACTTTAGGCGAAGGACTTTACGTGATTTATATAAAATAACCTAGTTCGCACAAACAAAAATGGATAGAGTTAGTTTTTTCGAAAATATGGCGAAGAATGGGATAGTGAATGATAGGTTCATCGGGCTTTTGATAACGGTAATATTATAATCAACACTACAATGCTACCCTGCATCAGAAACTTATGGTGATGTGGAAGAATGAATTGATAATGGAGGAGGATGTCTTGGCGATTTCTTGTTCCTGTATAATGAAGGGAACTGAAAAATTTTTAATTTAACGAATCAATTCTGAGAGTTAGCGGTTTTTACTGACATTATCAGTACTTAAGTGGACGATCAGAAACAAAGAACAGATAAATTTTCCTGCACTTTGAACTTATAACTCAACAAAGGCCTTGAAGATGCATTTAGAGCTGACAATGCGATGTCATGAAGTATTGTTGACTTAGATTACTCTACCATTGTTCTGTTCAGATCAAAGAAGGTGATCTGAGGTCGTTTCTGTAATTAATCACTAAAAAAGGAGACTAATATAACTTCATTGACTAATGCTTAGAAAATCTCGCTTCCTCGTCAATAATAAAATAGATTATTGCATTGCGAATTGTTGTTATCTATTCAGTTGGATCACAAATCATATCTTGAGAGATTTCTTAGAATAATGGTTCTTGTCACCAATTTAAATGCAGCAACTACTAGTAATGCCTCTTCAGTACTTTGCGACGTTAATATGTAGAAATATTTATAAGACTGAGGATAGCTGACTCTTGAAGTCAAAGTAGAATGACTCTGTAACACACCTTTGCTTTGGTTGAAATGGAGTGGCTTATGTGAAATGAAAATCTGACTAAATTCGATTTGGTTTGTTTTTCACGCAGAATTTCTGGTTTACTGATCATCTTGAAGACTGCAAACTATTAGTTTCGCCTTACTTCTCAGTTTAATCTTGTGAAAAGAAGTTTATGACTTGATCGAATTCTATTAGACTTAGTTCTGCGAATCTACTTTAATGATACCTTGCTTGTTGTCTTACAACTAATTTAAGCAATATGTATAAATTTCTGGCTAATTTCAGGACTTAATGGATTAATGCATAACATTTGCTGGTTATCTCTGTATCCAATTAACTGGAATTTAAATTTGAAATCAAGTAAAATCTGAATCGTACAATTGTGTTCGATAGAAGCCGAATTCTTGATGTTCCCGAAACAATTGCCCTTTCATTTAAAGAACCTATCTGAGTTTTTGAAAGTTGTGTTAGACTTCGACAGGCAATCAAAAGATAAACTTAGCCCTAATGGCAATCAACACAACAAGTATTCTGAAATCTTTTCCTCAAAGAGTACCAATTCAGATCAGTCTGACCAAGCAAGTACCTCTTCAGTCGAAGAGCAGCTAGATGAGTTTCCTAATGATCTCACAAAACAAAAGCCACTCACTTGGCTATCCGATCAGTTCTGGAAAGTTTATCTGAGTCCAATCACAAAACATGAGGATCGAAATCCACGCCAAATTGATGGAGAAAAGAAGTCTGATTCTCCCCGAAGAGAAAAAAAAGTACCTTTGAAATCCTTCAGCAAATGTGATAACAAACGTTTACAAAATGCGAATCGAGAATATCAAGATCTCACATTTGAAGAGGGTTGTTTCAGACCCAAGAGAATCAAACAAATGATAAGTGAACCTCCAAATCAACTGGGCTTTAACGATAAAACTCAAGGAGAGGTTTTTTCGACCGAAAAACTGAACCCAAATGAATTACAATTCGATCTGAACAACGAGCAAAGCGATTCATCCTCAGTAGATTTGGATTTAGAGATGTCTGAGATCCCATCTGAAAGAGATTTCTTTGATGAGTTAGACCTGATTGTCGTGCAAATTGATCACGAAGAAGTTTGCCCGCTGCTTGGCTATTGATTATGATGTAAGTGGTCTTTTAAATAGCCCAGCTGAATACAACAATTTTCTCAGATGGTTCCTAAGGGAGTGTTTCAGCACTATACTTCTTTTTTCCTTTTGGCTGCTTCACAGTCTTTATATATTCTTTGTAGATGAGTGCATTTTTTCAATCTTTAATGCAATTATTTTTCTCACACCAGTTTCGAGTTTCTGCGTTTTCCCTAATTAATCTCCATATAAAATCATTTCTAAGGAGACAAGCAATAGAATTGCAAGCTTAGTTAGCAATTACTTGTGAGAAATTTTCTGTTGGAAACTTTATGGGCACTCGTACTGTGAGCAATAACTTTGGGTTTCACTAAACAATTGAAAGCCAATAGCCAGTACTTGTTTTTCTTCTGAGAAGCATGAGTTCAACAATATTCGAAGATCAAAACATCTTCCAAATGGGTTCTTCCAAGAGTATTTATACATTTTTATTCTACATGATCTGTGACGTCGCAACGAATTTTATTTTCTCTTCAAGTGCCATTAATGAATCAATTATGAAAAAATTTGGAACATTGTAACCGCTGCAGGACGACAAATTTACAAGCCTAATAATTTTTTGTGCCGAAAAAGATGATCCATCTAATTCAATTTTTAATGAGAACACTTTTTTGAACTCACACAGCCGTCATATTGCACCGAGCAGAATTTTAGTTGATATTTCTTTCTTTTTCTCTTTAGCAGCTAAAAATGAAAATTTGTTAGTATTGAAAGCGTATCAAGTGGCACCGAAAGCATCGTCTGGTGTACAATAAAATTTATTTTGTAAAATTAAGGTCTTTAATATAGTTCCACGCTGCTAAATGCTTTCAAGTTCACAATTTATTTAATTTATTTACATAATTTATATGGTCACTATATGTTAATAAAGAATAGGAATTACCCTTATTCCAAAATAAATCCACGTACAGCTATGAAAATGACCATGCACAAACTAAAGCAAGGAGAAGATTACCTGCTCCATGGATTAGTTTCGAGAATGCCAGTTCAAACCAAGCAAGAACTTCAGATTCAAGGGCTTGAAAATGCAGGACTTCAAAGGACGAAGGATCGCAAAATCATGACCTGGAACACAATTTTTTCAACTCAAACCAGAGACATCCCTTTTTCAGATGTCCTAACTGAGAGAATCAGCTCCGCTTGTAAAAGATCCCAAAGTGTTAATCTACAACGAGAGGAATCTTCAGGACTTAGACCCGAAAGAGCACCTCAGCTACCGAAATTATCGAAAGGAAAGCGGTTTAGAAGAAGAGGAAGAAGTTTGGCTGACGCATCTTCACAGCGGATATCGCTAGATGTGATTCAGTCGAATGACGGATTAATTCAACACTTTAAATCAGCTTTTCAAACCAGTTCTTTGGTAGCTTTGAAAAAAAATCCACACCAACATCTAAGTTCAGAAAGCAGCGAGATAACTGATGTTGCTCAAGAGACGCAACAAAATTCCTTTAATGATACCATCCCTTTGTCTCCGAAGCAGAAAACCTCCTTAATAAAAGGCACTCCCATTTTGAAATACTCAAAGCTCAAGAATGAGGATCCTTCTTCAAAGAAGCCACAACCTGGATCTAATAATTTCAGTTCCGGAAACAAGAAGGTGAAGTTCTCCTAGTATCTCAAATACCATCAAAATAAATGTATAATGACCATGTGGTTAGTTAAAAACCTTTGCTGTTGTTTGTTTCTTATTATCTTTTTAATTTTCTGGACATTTTATGTGAGATGTCATTATCCACTAAGAATTTTGTTGAAATTCGATGCCTATTCATCTCTTCTATAGATATCAGTTTGTTCTCATCTTGATCTAAAACTGCTACATCAAGAAACAGAACGTGAATGATATTAGCAGCGACTATTGAGAAATGATTTCCAAGTACATAGTTCATAATGATTAATTATACTTTGAGCCGAATTTCTCAAGTTTATCTATAGCTGAGCATTTTGAAGTGGACCTTCGAATCGAGCTTTACCATCATGTGTGTCCTATGTCGCTCTAGTCTTTTCTGAATAATCAATAAATATATGAACAGAAATTTTCATCAATTTGATTATTACTACGTGAACGTATCATCAATCGTTGGATATGTATTCAAGAAGGCGACTATAGCGAACAATTATTGACCAACTGTGGTTTTATCAGACAGAACTCAATTAGGATCCTATTTTGTTAATTTTGTATAGCTGTCAATTCAATCCAAGATAAATTGCCATGCTGCAGCTCATTGGGTGTATCTTGCTTCAAAACGAGAAACAACAGATGAAAATATATAACGTCACATATTTTTTGTTCAATTATTAACCGTTTTGGATTAATCCAATAAGTTTTAATAGTCAGAACGGACTCGGGTGTTACTCAGAAACACTTCTTGCGAAGGAAAAGAGCTAGACCAGAATGCTTTGTATGAATAGTAGGAGATCGGTTCACATTCTCAGGATGGAATTAAAAATTCAGTTTGCTGGATTTGCATTCAGGAAATGTTTTAAAAAGCCAACTAGAAGTTGATAGTTGAAGATTTTTCCTGATCTGATAAATATTTTTTAATTTCGCTTCAGAAAATGCATCCTTTGCAATTAGCATTAAGGTTTGATCCACGCTTGCTTGAAAAAGGGGATATTACTAACGGCCTTCTGGTTCGAATCGCTGCCAGTGCTTCCATTTTCGGATGCTTGTGCAATCAGTTGCTAATATTGTTTGAAAAATCTCGCAAAAAGCCTTTCGCGAAAGGGTTGGTTGGACTTGGATTAGCAAACTTGCTCATTAATATTGCGACTGTGATGACCACGTTCCAGGTCGCTAAAGAAGATACATGTACATCTTTTTCTTTTTTCCTCGCTTTTGGTTATGTTGGCTCAATATTATTGACATGTTTTCTCTCCCATTCTTACAAAACATACTACCTCAGCACAAGTATTGACGACTGGGAAAAAGAAATCTATTCTTGTATTTGGAGTTATCTTATCATTTCTATGGGAGGCGCTTTCTTATTCGCGGTATTAGCTTCATTTGGAGGATTGCTTACCCTTGATGAAACTTTTGAATACTGCACTTTTTTGCGAAATACGACGCAGTCGCGGAATATCTATGAGAGTTGCATCTTCTTTATTCTCGTGGTTGGGCTTCCTGTAATTAGCACGATTTTTTGTATCTATTGCTACGCGGGTATTCTGAAGCTTGAGGATTGGAGAGAAGCCAGAAGATATTCCCTTTTCTATTACCCGCTAATTCTAATAATCTGCTACCTTCCTCTTGGAATATTCGAAGCAGAAACTCTCTTTTCAGAAAAATTATTTTACTCCTTGACCCAACTCGTTGTTATTCTCATGAACATACAAGGAATTTTCAATGGACTCGTTTACATCGCATTTCCAGAAATGAATCGGTTTCCGATAATATTTGACTCTTTGCCGACTTCATATTATGCTTCTGTGGTTGACAGAAGGAGCACATTGATTCGAACTATTACTCGTTGAAATTTCAATGATACTAATGTTCCACTTATTGATTTCTTAGTTTGAATAATATACATTCATTACCTGAAAAATTATTGAATTCATTTCAACTCTCAAATGAACCTCTGAATTTCTGCCATCGAAAAGTTATTGTAGTATTTTCTAACTATATGACGTTTCAGAATTTTATTCAGTTCAATTAGAATGATATGGTAAGGATGGAGACATAGGGTCTGAATATTATTCCGTGTATTTATTCACTTCTTCTGCAAAAGTGAGTTGTAGATCAAGTCACAGTCGAGATGAAATATAAACTTTTTAAGCAACGGTCGTTCTAGAAAATATCATTTCTATTGTGGTTCGAAAGGAAATCTTGATCCAGTAAAAATTGGTAGTCTGAGAAATTTTGCTAGAAGAAAAAGAATTCATTATATTTATCACTCATTTTCTGTAGCAATTACTGTCTGTAATCTCTTTCTATTTATCACACAGCTCACGAAAGTGTTGAAGCTGTGCTGTTAGAGTATATTTTTTTTAATATATAGGGTATGCTAGCATGCTCCATTCTTATACAGTGGTAAAGCAAAAGTAGGAAGTTACTTGAAGCCTTGCATTTATTAATCTAGAGCTTTTTATGAGATTCATTAGGATTTTAAAGCTTGATAAAAAATCCTGAATCTTAAAGTGATCTTGAGTCGCTTAGGTTTTTCCTTGAGTGGTTGTTCAGACTTTAAAGAACAAGATCAAATGATGGAAAACTTGGGTTCAATAAACCTCATCACACAAAATCACTTGTCATTTTATGAGAGAGACAGAGAGGGGGAAAAGAAAAGTTTTGAGTATCAAAGTTGAAGTTCAATAGCACATATTTAGCTGGTTCTAACAAGTCATTTTAAATGGACTCCTTAGATTTAATTTCGAGTTCGCATCCAGTGTTGCTCGACAGAACGATGCCGTGAATCGAAGCATCTAAATTACAGCTGGAATCTCCATTTTCGGGTGCCTCTGCAAAATATATCTTATATTCTATGAAGGCATCCACAAAAAGCCTATACCACAGCTCTTTCAATCAAGATAACTTTATTTCAGATGAGATTTCTAATGAAGATGATTAATTTGAGATTTTCATTTCGTTTTTACTCACAAAGAATTTGTAGCGAATTTTGATTATAAGATTGCTCTATCATTCGAAAATCATCAGGATGGGTTGAGTTCAGACAAAATTATTATTTAAGAAGATTTAGGTTTTCAGTCATCATCTAAATTAGAGAATTTATGATAGTTAAAGTCTTTATAGCAGTTTGTATTGCAGACCTCTTTGCAAATATAACTGGATTGGTTTCAACATTTCCACAAACTCAACAGTCTACTTGCGTTGATTTTTCTTTTTTTTTATGACCTTTGGTTTTGTGAGATCAATGTTGCTGACTTGCAGCATCTCTCATGCTGATAAAGTCTACCGTTTAAACAACAGCTATGAAGCATAATCGAGACCACACACTCTAAAATCTACACTTACCTGATAATTTCATTATCTGGAGCATTCTTATTTGCCAATTAGACAAACGCTTCGACTAAATGATTCCGGATACTGTAGCCACTTCAGAGCTATCAGAAAAATAAACCTCAATCTAATAAATACTTTAATTTTGCTCTTCATAATGGAATTCGCTGGTTTGGCTCCAAATTTGCCCGAAAACTTCGAACTCGCGAATAAGATGATCCGAATTGCAGCAGCACTTTCTATTTTCGGGTGTCTCATTAACCTGGGATTTATATTCTATGAGGGAATTCACAAAAAAATTATTGTTAAGGTCTTGATGGCTCTCTGCATCGCAGACCTAATTGCCCATGCTACCGGAGTGTTGACAACATTGCGGATAACTCAAGAGTCAGTGTGTAGCGTCCTCTCTTTGTTTATGACTTTGGGTTTTGTGGGTTCAGTATTGCTAACATGTTGCATTGCTCATTCATATAAAGCCTATCGCTTGAGCGAGAGCTATGAAGATTGGGTCGAGACCATGCGTTCTAACATCTACAATTACCTCATTATCTCAATCGTTGGAGCATTGGTATCTGCCATCTTGGCCTCGACTGGAGGAATGCTCAAACTGGACACAACCACTGAATACTGTAGTTACTTTAGCCCCGATAGGTCAACCCGAACGCTTTTTCAGCGGTATATATTTTTGATTCTAATGGCTGTGTTTCCTTTAATCTGCACATTATTTTGCCTTTACTGCTACTTTGCAATTGCGAGAGTTGAAGGAGTGAAAAAGGCTGGAAGATATGCTCTGTTCTTTTACCCTCTCATCCTGATAGTTTGCTATCTCCCTCTTGGAATATTCGAGCTTAAATATCTCTTCTGGGGAGAGAAAAACAGCTTCTGGCTTTTGGTTGTCGCAATTTCGATGAATTTACAAGGGTTTTTGAATGCAATTGCGTATGGCATATTTTCGGAAGTCTATCGCTTTTGCTGCTTGAAACGAGGTATAAGAGAACCTTTAGTTATTAACTCCATGCATAGTTCAATGAGCAGTGCAGAACTAGAAACTGGTAGAAAGATCTCACTCGCTTAAGAGTTATTATTATGAGTACACAGTTTATGCTTTACTGTTGAAATCTAAAGTCATTTTTATTATTATATTTGCATCTCTAAAAGAAAATTTTTATCATATATAAATATACTTTTGGAGTAAACTATGAGTTGGGCGAGTTTGATTGAAGTTTTCTCATTATAAGAGAAGAGCCTATTTGTTTAAATGATTCAGATTGGTAAGCTGTTTTCGCATATCCAATTTCTTTAATGACAGAGTGTTGGATGCTTTTTTTATTTGTGCGCAAACTGTTGTTGAAATGTTAGATTGTAGATATATTAGTAAGATTCAGAGAATCAGTAAAACGAAAAAGAAATTAACGTGTAAATAGGATCAACAATGACGGCGTATGTTGATAAATTATCTATTTATTTAAATAAAGCTGTTGAAATTGCTTATCTAGTCGCAACTTCAATCTACCATTGAGTTTATTATTGTTTTCTGTACAAGAATGTCCTTATCTGAGTTGAGATTCTCACGCAGTTTATCTTCAAGCCCAAAATACGAATCATCCAACGCATGATCATAAATTCATGCTTTATTCTATTTTATGCTAAGTTTCGGTTTTCTCGAGCAAGTAGTCAGAAGCATCCCACATATGAGGGCTTGCTTGTGGCAATGTTCTCTCTAGAAAATTATTTTTTCCATTGTTCTTAGTGATAAAACGGTCTATCTCAATTTTTTAAAGAAGTAATCTTGAATTATTTTCAATTTGGCCTAGAAGTCGTGACTACGCATTTGAAAGCATAAAAACATCCATTATTCATCGATTTTCGGAAAAGGGGAGCCGAATAGAAGAGTTTCTGTCTTAATTTCCTTTGAACTATTCCAATCGTCAAAACTGCACAATAAAGATTTACGTCGTTTGCTAGTTGATAATCTAAAATTCATTTTTCCAAAATTCAGAAATTTCAGTCAACCGTTCAGTTCTTGAAAAATGGGATCCTCGGTATTAATACGACTTCCGACTTCAGTTACAGTCGAAAAGATCCACGCAGTCAATTTAAGCATACAAATCACATCCTTATTATCAATTATTGGATGTGGACTTAACCTTGCTCTTATCAAACATGAAGGCATCCAATCAAGACCAATAATGAAAATAGTTATTGCGCTTTGTGTAACAGATATTATAGGCTGTCTTGCCTCGTCTGCAACTACAATCAAGGCTATCAGCAATTTCATGTGTCAGACTCTCGGATTTTTCATGGTATTGGGTCACACAAGTTCAGTACTGTTTACATGCTGCCTTGCGCATGCATATAAAATCCTTCGATCGTGTCAGACTGCTAAAGAATGGGAAAAAGAAACCTCTCCAAAAATCAATTGGTACTTGGGAATTTCTGCCACCGGAGCTGCCATTCTCTCAATATGTGCGATAATTGTAAATTTACTTCAGAAAGAGTCTGAGTATTGCACATTGTTCCATCAAGATGGTGGTGCAAGAGACGTTGTTGTCCTTTTATTTATTTTAGTAATTCCAATTTGCTGCTGCTTATACTGCATGTATTGCTACGGTTCAATTGTGATGGAACAAGGTTTTGGAGGCGCAGGAAGATTCCTCCTCTTCTTTTATCCTCTTATTTTGATAGTGTGTTATTTGCCAATCAGCATCTTCGACATCCTATCTCTTCTTTCGAAGGTACCAGGGAGCTCCTATCTTATCGTGGTAGCCATTTTAATAAATGCTCAAGGGTTGTTCAATGCCTGCGCTTATGGTTTATTCTCGACACTGTATCGAAATTGTTGTCAACGTCGATCAGTCGTAACTTTAAAAGATCCTGTGGTGTATGTGATTGTAAATAGCGATGATCTGTCACCTGGCGATCCAAACTCAAGAAGAATCTCTTTAGTTTGATTATTTCATAAATAACTAGTAAATTTTTGTAATGCAGAAATTCACATATCCATTTCATAATTCGAAATCGTTCAATCTCATAACTTCCAAAAACATGTTATCTTAATTTTTCAGAAGAACAACTACGCCTAAATTTGATTTCTCCCGATAATTCCGGAATGAAAACCCCACAGCAAGATTAATTCAAATTATCTTTTCATACAGAGCAGCATGTAGTTTGAAATTGAATCTTAGATACCCAACTGAAAATTAAACTGCCAAATCTTCCGCAGTAGTAAGGTTGAATAGATATAAGTATCGCTTTGAAGTATACTCCTTCTTTTAATATTATTAAGTATGAAGTTCTAAATCAATTCCAGTAGCATTTTACATATCTCGCCACAGAGGATGATAATTTAATTAGAAAGAGAATAAATTTTATTGCTTCTTTTCTACTGCAGCTAATTTTTCAAGCATATTGATATGAATGAGTTAAGAAGAATACAATACAATCTTGAATAAAGCAATTTGATAATAACTTTAACACTTAATTTCAAAAAGAGACTACTCATAAAAATAATTATCTGCAATACTTAATCAAAAACTCTTTGACTCGAAAAGTATTTCTCTTCAAATCAAAATCGTAAAATGCAATATTTTAAAATTAGAACAAGAAATGTTGACATAAGAAGGCAATCAGATTTCATCCATGGATTTGCGAGCAGAATCCAGTAGTTTTTCAAGAACGTCATGAAATTCATCGGTTTTTTCTCTCATGAGCGCATTCTTCCAATTTCCGCTATCTTTGGTACCAGTGCTCGGTATCAAGCTTCGTCTAGTGCTTTCATCCTCTTCTTCGATGGGAACAATGGATTTCATGTAAACGAGCCTCTTTTTCTCCAGGGCTGGATTAATCATATTTTTCAATCCTTCTCTTCGCGACTTGCGTAAATTTTCCTTTTCGTTCGCTCCTTTTTCAGCTCCCGTTCCTATTCTCTCAGCATCAGTTATTTTGGCCTTCTCTGCGACAAACATGGATTTGTAGTCGACAATCGGGCGTACATCTTGGTTAATGCGTTTAATTAAATCGAGAAAATTGCCGTCATCCTCGTCATTTCTAGGAGACGCTTGCTCAGACATTGATCCCTTCTTTATATTTCCTAATTGTAGTGAAGCTACCACATTGTTTTTTGAGGCGCTCTGCTGCACATGAGAGATCTGCTTGACATTATCAAATTGCTTCGAATCCATTGTGTCAGTAATCTTATAATATCTCTTCTTCTTCAAGTTTGGTTTCTGAGAATTTTCTGTTGTAATGATAAAATTGGTTCTAATGCCGTCATTCTCCTCAGTATCTCGCTCAATTGAAGTATTGAGAGATGAAAAACCTTTTGAAACAAATGATTTCTGCTCTAACCGCTTAAGATCTTTTTGAAATGCTTCTTCCAAAAATTTGCTAAATCCAGAAGAGTCTGACTGATCTTTGTGCTGATCTGCAGGCTTTTCCATTGTAAACGAGGAATTCTTTGGAAAAAGGATGATTTTGCTTGATTTGGTGTCTGGATTTGCATTAAATCCATTTGATTCGAAAATATTAGCATTTCTGGGCTTTTGTTGGGAATTTCCTCTCTGTCGTACATTCACAACAGGGCGTATAGGCCTGGGTCTGCTGCCGAGTGGTTTGATCAGGAATTCTTTGGAAGAACTCTTATTCAAGAGGACAGATTTCTTCAAGTCTGGAGTCTGGGAAACTTTGGTCTCGGAAAGGGTGGTTTCCTCTCGGTTTTCTGGCATCTTGATCATGCTCGCCGAGAGGTTGCGGTGACGTTTATTTATGCTGCACTTTGGTGTAATTTCTGATGGTCGCTGAGGAACAATTCCTTCAAAAGAGCATTGCAAATTTACGGAGCTATTAAGAGGCTCTTTTTGAAACAGGCTGTCAAATAGTTTTATCATGGACTGACCTTGGGATGGTATTTGAAGGTTTGAAGTCATTCAGAGATAGTAGTAGTGCCGAGTGATTTTTTTTGTTCAAAGTAATCTCAATTATTTGCTGTTTTTTGATTATCGATTTTGGTAGCAAATAAAAATCGTATTAAGCGTTTTACGAACAAAGAATCGAACCGATCCGATCCAATGACAATAACTATTTAATTTATTTCTTAATAAAAAATCAGTTGGTTAGATTCAAACGAAATATATTTAATATACTGATTCATGCTAAAGCCAGTCCATTTTGGGAGGGACTCCAAGATTTAGATAGCTTGAAATCTAGTTTTTAAGAAAGTAGTCGCATTACAGCACTACTTTCCTTATTACTAGGGCATGATTATGCCAGTGAACTCTGTCTTTTAAGATTGATTAATTTCTTCGAATGGTTTTGCGATTTTCCTATTTATGACTCCAGCTTTCCTCGTTATATTATTTTCCAAAGTTGAGGTCATGGAAAAATTCTATTTGCGTCAGAGTAATAAAATTTATTTTATTAGAGTTATTCCGTTTTCAATGATCAAAATTTAAAATTTGACAATTGCGATTTTAGAATATAGTTTTCTAAGCATTCGAGATAATAACTCGATCTAAGTTAGAAAAAATCTTCATGAACTATTTCAAAGCTCGATTGTTCTCATTTTATATAAAAATTATTTTGAATTTTATTGTTATTCAAGATAGAGATAATTCATGAGTGATTTAGAGGAATATATACCAGAGTAGATGCGAAGGTGTCATTTTAAAGCGATATCTTCAATTGTTTGCACTTGAGATTTGGCTTGCCGATGATTTGGATTGGTTTTTGGACGATGATTAGAATACGTATTGAGAAATATTAACTGAAATTTTCTCCAATATTTACTCTCTAACAATTCCTAGATCGAATGCTTGAAGAGAGTGCGATAAGTAATTGAATATGAGGAAAAAAGTTTGACAGGATAGCAATGAAAGAAGAAGAAATTATCTTTTCCGATTGGAGTTGAACGCGAAATAAAATTATAGAGAGCTTCACACCCTGAACAGGCTTCAAAAAGTTATCTCGATTGAGGGTGCTGTGACACGTATATCTTTTTCTTAAATAAATTTTGGGAGTTTAACTTAGATCTGATCCGAAAAAATTTTTGATTGTTTTTCATAACTAACTCTTTCACAATTTAACGAGTTTCAGATCATTCGATGATAGAAACACCACAGCACTGTTAGTACAGATTCTTTAGCTTTAATCCAACTACGATCGATCCAGGTGATTGTTGCAGTTACTCGCATCATTTTTTGTATTCCAAGTGTATCTTCTTCTCTAATCTAAAATATAGAGTCACCACGCCTTGTGATAGGCAAATAAAATCTGACTTTGCTAGCACATCTCTGATAAGAGAAAATTTTTTTGGAAGCATGTACCTGTGTATTCACTTGCATGATGATTTAAGTCATAATTAGATTTGGATAACGCCAAGAATCAAGAGCATGGTCTTAACAAATAGTTCTTCCCAATAAGACTTTAATTGCTCCTATCCAAAGATGATTCTCATCACAGTACTAAAAGAGGAATAGGAAATATCTAATATCTATGCACTTATTAATAATATATGTGCACATATTGAGATGATATTTTAAGTATAAAGCCTAGAGAACTATTGAAGAAACGAAGATTGGTTTTATCCGGGAACTCGTTCAAATGAAATCAAATTTGAAGTTTTACATGGAAAAATATCTCTTATAGAATATAAATTGCCAACCTTATAGACGAAATCAGCCATAATTTACGAGTGTCTTAATCAAAATTATTTGCTGCAATACGAAGTCCTTTATTTGGGTTTACAAATTTTGATCAATTAAAACGCTATAAGTCCATATTCATTCATTATTACAAAGAAATATAAAACAGTTTTAACGATAAATGCGAGAAGATTTGTTAGTTTTGTTACACAGTCACTCTAACTAATCGAATAATTAACAATAGATATATCGATGGGGTTTTCCTGCTTGCCCACCAAATATATTTATTCCATTATAAAATTAGTTTATTAGATCGCCTGAGGAGCAATCTCATTGAAAATTGCCAGTCTCTTTCTCTCTGGTATCTTGTTTAAGATTTTCTCCACCTTGATGTTAGAGTTACTCATTCTCCAGATCTCATCAAGAAGCTCATAGCTGTAGTTGTTCCTCTCTGCGTTTCTTGCAAAATGGGTTGACGAGACATGGAAAATGTTTGGAGTAAATGCTTCTTTGTGCAAGTATTGGCATCGAATGCCATAGCTGCAAAAGCCATTTTGATGGAACTGCTGGCATGGTCTAGTTTTATATTTCTCATGTAAATGAACCTTCTCTTGAAGTTCATGTTTGCCATGAGCAAAAGAACAAGTGTCTCCGAACTTGCACCAGCCTTTCAGCTCGAAATTCTTGCACATTTCAGTTTTAAACTTCATCTTGTAGGACTTTACGAATTCTCTTCTTTCCTCAACTGTCTTGAAGTTTTTCTTTTTAGGTTTCACATCGATGATAACATCTTGGGTTTGTTTCTGGAGTTGTTCTTTGTTATCTGGGGTGTTAGATCGAGTGGTAGTTCTTGAGTGGCTTTCCTTGACATTGGTCATGACGTTCTTGGCGAGCAAGAGGTTGGACTCGTATGGGTTAGCAGTAACTGCGGTGAAAGTTGGCATTTTAATGTAGTAGTTTTGGAAGTGATTGATTAAGTTTTTGAAATCTTATTATAAGAATAAATTTTGCATCGTATTTAAAAGCAATTTTGAGTCTGATCCTGATCAGAATTCATCAGAATTCTTAACAAAAGATTACAGTAACGCTGAATAAAGGTATTACTGTATCAAAATTTTTCAACGGTGTCAAACTGAAACACTTACTGTCTCAGAAAATTATGCGTGTGGCTTCCATATCGTGTTAAAAGGATATGATTTGAGGAAAAACGTGTTCTCATGGCGTGGTAAAAGATAATTTGGGCTAGTAATTTTACGATAGGGATAGGATTAGACATTTATAAAAATTTGGCTGTTAGTATATTGAGGTTAAAAATAAGCTAGAGATCTTGAGGGTTTTAAGCAATTTGACTTTATAGTAGTAGAGAAAGGAGAATTCATAGCCTAGACAGATGAAAAGAATCTGGCCCATGCAGGTCTCTGTGGAAAACTTATCCGAATACCATCCGAGCTAATTAAAGAATTCGATATTATGGTTTCGGAAGCAAATCTCATACGAAAAGGTAGAAGATAGATATGTGAAGTGTACATGAGCCAATTGGATGGTTAAGAGAAAGGAAAAACTGATATCTGAAAAAAAAAATGACTTGATGAAGATGTTCGGAATCCTATTATAAGTTTATCAAAAACTAGTGCTTGAGCACAAAGAATCAGAGGATGATTAATAGCGGCAAAGAAATTAGCGAAAAGAGAGTTGAAAGAAAGTTTTTTTTTGAATGTTGGCAGCAAACGCTTTTTCCATAGAGTGCTGGTTGCCAGTATTTTATGCTTTGATTAAACTGGATTTCATTCCAGCAGTCTGAAATTAAAGAGGGTGGTTCCTTTGCTTGACTCTTCTGGAAAGTTTGAGTTCTGTACCTGGTGCTCGCTAAGGCCGGACCCTCACAAGAGGATAGAGTGGGGCACTTCGGATGCCATGGTCGGTTTTCAAGAGAAGTATGACCAATCATAAGAAGTTCGAATTCGAATTTAAAAAACTGAAAGAACTTGGACAATGGAGCTGGGAACCACGGATGGTAGATATTGGTTCGATTCATGATGAAAATAAACAAATTTGACATCATAATGAAGAGCCACAGTTCAAAATATGGTAAAAAGAAGACTGGAATCCATTTTTTCAAGGAGTTTATCCCTAAAACAATAAAAAGTGATGCCAAGAGCTCATGATGCGTTCAAGAGCCCAAGGTCCCTCAACCTATGAGTTTGCGAAGTAGATAACTTAGAACTCGTCCTCTAATGATTTTTTTTTTTTCTTCGGTTGTTCCGATGATGAAAATTTTCATTATTTTCCCATACTCCTATTCATGCAAGAAAACCATGAGACGCGAAAAGAAAACCATTGCTTACAACTCACCAACAAGAGCCATTCTTTCCGAATTCATATAATGTGCGCTCCAATTCTTTTTTCAATGCAGAAAACTTTCTAAATTAAAATCTACTTTTCATTGTTCCGAGCTTGCTGATTCATTATGAACCTGATTCATAAGGCAATTGAATGGATTTCTCATAGAAATTTCCTTGCGCTTTGGCCTAAGCGGAAATATCGTATCGGTTGAAATTACTCGATAAATTTACGCAAACATTTCAAATGTAGGGATACTGTGGCCTCGATAAGCATTTGCTTGAGATTAGAGAGTTTGTAGAAGTAGAATGTGGCCTGGAAATTGTTGTTGGAGCACATGAAAAGATATGAGACTACGATTAGTTCCTCAACAAATACGCTCTTTTTTTGTTTGTTTACTAATATGGGTCCAAAATATAGATACTGGATTCACAATGGAAGTTTATGGACAATTGTTTCCAATACAATTGCAACTTGAGGACTTTCATTTCAATAAGAAAGAGAGTTCTTTAGGTCCATCTATCTTCTCAAATCTAAGTAGTTGCTCATCCTTCTTTCAATCATGTCAATTACAAATCCAACCACGCGAACAATTCTGAAATTTCATATCGCAATTCAGAAGAAATTCAAAAATTAATTCGGATGTTTTAGGATTACTGTTCGTTTTATTGAATTCAAAGTGGCCGCTTCACAAAATTACTTATTTGCAATAATATCTATTATCTTAATTTGGAAGCCCTTAGACCGTCCTAAGTAAATGAAACGAGATTCAAATGAATTGTTAATCAAGAATACACACAATATGAAGCCACAAATTAGATGCATTGGAATGCTAGAGAATCTATTATACACATGTAACTCCTTCTAATTAATTTGTTGCCTAATACTGCTGAAGAAACAGGCACAATAATGAAAATGCATTAATTGTAGATTTTTATTTTTTAAACTTGGTTATTTCTGGAGGTGGCATCATTGGATAGTTTTTGAGACTTGTATCTTCAGTCTTTTGATTTAGTTCCTGAATTTTTCTGCGGAGGGGGTCATCTGCTGCGGTTTTATGAGATGAATCTTGATGCTCTTTGGAGTGGTGGAGCTCCGATACGACATCAAGGTCTGTGCTTTGTAAAGATACTTCATTGGGGTCCACATCAAATGGGTCGACGTGTCTATCGACTGGATGAGAAAGCATTTGTCCCATTTTGCTTCTAAATATTATTATTGTAATTGGTTTTTATGAATAATTTATCGATGTAACTAGGTACACATAAATAAGGAATTGTTTTTCATAATCAGTTTCTCGAAGGGATTCTTTCAACTGGCCTTTTACCATTTCTTCGAATAATAATTCGATTTGAAGATATTTCGAAAATTCATGCAATCGCAACTTTTGTATACTTCCACATCTGTATATCCATATGAGCTCTCAAAAGACCCGCTCGGCATGTGACAATCTTCTTTTCACACCTGATTTCGAAGTGTGGTTCTATATTTGTTTATACGTGAGAACGGATTTTGAGACTTACGAAACTTTTGTTAATGACACGTTCGAATTGAAATGACGGCGCTAAATACTATCCATCTACTGACCATCATTTGAAAACACGTCTCAAAAATCGCAGGTAATTACTGAATTGGGAATTGATCACAAATTAAACACCTTGAAATAAAGCAACAACTAATAAATCTTCATGCTGAAGGTTTGCAGATTTTGGTTCTATAGTTAGCTTTTCTTCCATTGACGAAGAGACCGAGCCTCAGTCATTCGGAAGAATCATGTTTGGTATCAATTTTGTTCAAATTATATTCTAGCGAATTTTCATTTTAATCCACATCTATTTTCAAAATGTAAATTTGGGATTTTCGGCTTCTTTTTGAATATCCACTTTACTCATGTAAGTTTAAAAAGTAAATTGGCTCTAACGTACGATGAATGTAGATCCTTTGGGTTGCACCACTAGATATAACTAGAGACGTTAACATTCATTTTACCTCACTGAAGACCGCCTCAAGTAGGAGCTTTTGTCTTGTGCATCCTTGTTAGAGCCTTCAAAAAAAGCAAACGGTAGATATTGGGGCTATGATGTTGGAATTATGTCGATAAATATATATTATAATAATTACCATCAAACTCATCGTGCAGGGCTTCACTTATTTCCGACATCCAATCAGTTAATCGAACTTTACCATCTTCAGAGGCTGTTGCGAGGTATTTTCCACAGGGACTCCATTTCACTGAATATACAATACCTAATAAGTGTCCATGATAAATAAATATGAGCAAAACTGAAATTTTCTTAATTTCTCACCTTCCTTGAATGGCTCAACTAATTCTTTGACAACCTTTTTTTCTCTTGAATCATAGATTGAAACAAAACTCTGACCACTAGCTGCAAGTAAATTTCCTTGCAGATCCCATTCTATCCAAGTGGCCGCTTCAAAGTGTTAAGTAACCAATTAGGATCCGAAATTTTTTATAGGTTTTACAATTCTCTTCATGAACCTTGATTTTGCTAACTGCAATAGATTTCTCGACATCAAACACTTTCAATTTGTTCCCACCGTATTTTATTGCAATTGAATTTTGCTTATTATTATTCCATCTGCAACGATTCAACCAAGCTATTCATGGTAAATTTGCTATCTATGTGTATAAATTCATTTAACTTACTCGATCCTTCCCCAACTTGGAACTTTTGAAGATAATTTCCATCTTTGTCAACATTAGTGATCAAAACTACACCATTTCCATCGATTGTGACAATCTTTGTTCCTTGGCTATCGAAACTAAGGCTCTCAATGTGACCTATATCAAAATTTTTTTGAAAATTGATAGAGAAATAAGATGGTAAACTTTCGTTAGATTTTTCCCATTTCGCTTTTCTTTTTGAAGTAGGGAATACACTACAGTCCAAGAGCTCATAACTTGATTCTCGATAGACTGAATTGAGAGCTACCAACTTTCTCCGTGGATTGCAAGCAATGTCTGGTATGTCTTCTCGTTGAAAAGAAGGAATAGTTAATATAATCAACTTTTTTTAAATTTCCTTACATCCTACACCTTTGTCAGATGTGTAGAGTCCTTCTAAATTTCCTGCTTCGTATTTATAAATTCTGAACAGCGATTGTCTGCTGTTGAACACTCCAGACACAATATACTCAGTATTAGGAAGTTTCTCGATAGTTGTATCCAAATCTTCCATTAACAGAAAAATCAATTTTTCCCTGAAAACTAATTTCGATTACCTTCATTCTTGTTGATTGTTATTCCTTGTACAGTCTTTGTAGATTTTTTCATCCTGTCATAAACTCCAATTTCATTGGTGCCATATAAACTCCAAATCAAATTATAAGCATTTTTCCTGGTATTCTCCAGATTAATAATGTTCTCTTCAGCTTGGGATTCAGGGTGAGTCTTTTTCCAAGGGTTGACTTCTGAATCTCCCTGATTTTGTTGATTATCGTCAGATCTTATTGGTGTCATGATTGCAGCAGAGTTTTCATTCATAGGTTGGGTAAGATCTTCTCCTGTTTCGTTCACTTGACTGATTGGAGAATCAGGACGAGTTTTATTCGAAGCGATGACTTCTGAAGCCACCAAGTTCTGTTGATTATCGTCAGTTCTTATTGGTGTCGTGATTGCAACAGGATTTTCATTCATAGGTTGGGTAAGATCTTCTCCTGTTTCGTTCACTTGACTTATTGGAGAATCAGAGTGAGTCTCATCCCAAGCGATGACTCCTGAATCCATTAGGTTCTGCTGGTTATCGTCAGCTCTTATATGTGTCATGAATGCAACAGGATTTTCATTCTTAGGTTGGGTAAGATTTTCTCCCTTTTCATTTAGGTAAATTAATGAAGAAAATTCTCTTTGCGAATCAGTCTTAGGTTTTACCGAATTATTACTTTCATGAGACAAGTTGATATTGGGAAACTCTGTATTAGAAATGAATGTCGGCTGTACTAAAAAAGATTGTTGCTGACTAGTCTTTGTTGAGTGAGTATCTTCGTTGTGAGATGAGTTATTCTCTTCAATAATTATAACTTTCGATTTTTTCTTTCTGTTAGTGTTTGCAGTTTTCTTTTCCTCCTCTGGAAAGTTTACCTCTATTCCACGGGATTCACGTGGGTCGCCATTTGTATTAACTAAAGCATTTTCTTTGAGATTGTTTGTTCTTTCTATTGCCGACTCCTCTTTGTCCTTCGCTTTGAGTCCAGATTTCAGCTTCTGTTTTATTTCCTCAGATAAATTAAACCTCTCGGTATTCAAAATTTTTTCCAAGTGGTAAGCATGAGTCTGCGTATTTTCATTTTTTAAGAATTCCAATTCTTCTTCTTCAACTCCATAATTGCGAAAAATCCCAAAGAAAACATCTTTACAGCTATTAAATAGCCCTTCTTTTTGCAGTGAGTTCAACTTCTTTGCATGAGGATCGACCAGAGGTGGAACAAAGCTTTGCCAGTCAGCGATGACATAATTATCTTTGTTACTGTAAATTAAAGCACTTTCTATTTTGGAAAGTGGGGCTCCACAGACTCGCTTAAGAATTTCGAGGTCTTCTAATACATTTTCAAGTAATTTGTTAATATTTGGTTTTTCTGCTTCTTGGCGACTCTGTTCACCCTGAAAAAGCAGGTGATCATCCTTCGTAACAAAGGTGAGCAGTCCATTTTGATAGCAAATATCTTCAATGATGAAGGTATTCAATTTCTTTCCAAGATAAAACATTTCTTGAATGAATAAGGTGATAGTACTATCCATATCATTCTTATAGCATGCAGAATCCTTATCGAATACTCTTAGCAAATAGGTTTGGGTATCTCCTCGTCTTGCTGCGCTCCAGATGGAATAATAGCTCATCTTTTTTTGTAATATGAAGTCTTGAAAAGAATCCTGTATTTTTTGTGGAAAACACCTAGCTGGATTGCTAGGTGTGCTTATCACTGGTATGGATGCCCGTTGAGTGCGATCAGTGGTTGTTTGGTTTTGGTGAGAATCCATTTACAGAACCAAAATTGCTGATTATGAAAGCTGCCAATTAATCCTAGAATTTATTGGAATTAATTGATTCGAACCACTTTCTAATGAGAGGGAGCATCTGATCTCATGCATACATATTGTTATCAAGAAAACTAAACTCCGTTGATATGTGCTTAATTATAGTAAAAATTGAGTACTACACAACAAAAAATCAGGTTGAAGTAAGTAGCAACTCTCCTTAACTACTCATCTAATCTACTGGTATTAATGTTGAGAACAATATAAAGGCCTCATTCGAACTTGACATTCTGATTGCACTTAGCAATGTTTTAACCCTTGCCAGTTGGAACTACACAAAGATTTATATTGGGACGTATAGACCAGCAAAAAGCAACCCAAAAATGTCAATATCAGGTTTGTATATCAATGTGGTTATTTTATAAATATTTCTTCGATATTGGCTGTATTCTCGCCAAAGCCTCACTCGAGAAGACACACTGAAGAAACGCCGCTTAATAAATAAATAAGAATTGAGAAATCGAAAGTTTTGTGGTTTACATTCATTTGATGAATACTCAGTAAAAATTGTCTTTTCGGCCTTTAATGCTAACAATTTTACCATCTTATCCTCGGATGCACTTGCGAGCATACTCTCAATCAAATTCATCTCACACAATTGACCCAATCTGAGTATCAAGGTATATTAATAAGAGCTACAAACCTGCTATGCAATAAAAAAATGCATCAATAGCGGATAAATAATAGTGTATCAATATCGCAGAGGAGAATTCTTACTTGAATGAATGCCGTCGAAGGTTTTCACAATTTTTGATTCCCTCCTGTCATAAATTTTGATTTTCCAAATCCCTTCTGATGCAACCGAATTTCCGTTGCTTTGGCAAATGTCAATTCCCTTGATCGAAATCACTGTGCAAGTTGCCAGAAATGAATAAATGTATAATCACCTGAGCTATCATCAAGCGAAATCGGGTTTTTCAATGTTAGAATTTTCTTCTCAACGTCGAGGATATTGCGTTTGTTGTGGTTATACTTGACGACCAAAATAGGTTCGCCGAGATTACGACTCCACCTGCAGCGACCCTTGGGATCTAAAGATGTATCCATCCAAATTCAAATCAATATTGCAAAATATATATACAGAGTTACCCGCCTCTACCCATGCTATGACGGGTAATATTATTCTTAGTGTTTACATTAGAAATTGGGCTTGTTCCATGTATATTAATAGTCGCAGCAAGTTCGCCTGAAGGATCAAAATCGAGGCTAGAGATCCCACTGCCTATTAACGAATTTGCCGGAGTTAGGCAACGTCAATACTTCGGTAAGCCCAATATTCTCAGGAAACAAAATCAAGTCCATTCGAATCAGTCTTCAACTATAGAAACGATGTAGCTCAGTTACCTTCGTCTTGGTTTTGAGGAATTTGTCTCGGTTTTCGTAATAACTTCATAATTCTTATGGCTGTCATAATCGAAAGCAAACAAATGAAACTCTATTTTTCCTTTAAGTGAAGCGACACCAAGTACATTTCTTCTTGAATTATATGCAATGTCTGCGTCTGTTGAGGCTAACAATAATGACAAAATTGCAACTTAGGATTAACAGTTCTGAGGATTGTAAGAGGTAGATGTAGAATTTGATATAGAATTTTGTTTATAATCAATAAATTCATTATTAGTTACGTTTGACGACTTCTTCAAATGTATAAACTGATCTTGCTTTTTCTTTTTGAGAGATGCCAAATATCATCAAGTGACTCGTAGTACTCCAAGAGTTGACGTTTAACGAGACCAGGATCCGTGTGTTTGGAATCTCTTTCAAATTTGTGTTACCGAAAGCTATTAGGAATTGTATAATTGCCTTCGATCTGTGATTATGGGATACCAATCCCTCACATGACTCCCAGCTCCATATAATCTGACAAATTCTTCCTTCGATTCCAAGTCAGCCACGAAAATTTCGTTGCTGCCATACAAACACCACGCAATCAGCTTTGACACTTTGCTTTCTATCAAAAAAATTAGATATCTTGAGTAACTAAGGACAAAAAAAAGAAAAACGAAGGTCAGTTGGTAATTGTCAGTATTACCGATTATTGCTGTCTTGCTAGATGAGGCAAAGACCTGGGAATCATCATTCATCGCATCTTTACTTCGCATTTTTAGTTGAGCAAAACTTTATCATTGGCTTTCTCGTTTGTAGCTTTCACTGCGAAAGATGTTTGTTCGGCTTCCATTACTTCTACGGTTTGCAGAACTTCTTTATTCTGAAGGCTGGTCTAAATAAAATTTAAATATCCAAAATCAGATCGATTTTTCGTGAGAGTTCTTACAAAGAAAATCTTCCTTCGTTTACTAGGAATAGCAAATAATGGCTTCAAATGTAAGTAACTAAAGAGCTTTTAGAATGCTTTACAGAGGTAAAATTGTTGTTATTTTGATTGCGCTTTGTAAGCAGATCCTCTCAAGCCATAAAAGAGCTATGGTCATGATGCACTTTGGAAATAACTTTAAATAAGATATAGATATGATGCTTTTGAAGTCCATTTCAGTTTCCTCTGGCAAACTGGACTCTACATCAATATGATGAGGTATATGCTCTTAAAGAGAATATTGCAAAATGATTGATCTATCAGGCAAGGAAGTTCCACTTTTGATATCCGACTGAAACATATTTTTACTTCACCTTGAGGAAAATCTTAAATTTCATCGGTCAAGAAAATTGCTAAATTGGGCTTTTTTCGTTAATGATGTTTTCTTAAATAATGGAACTCTTTCCTCAAAGATGGAAGTAGCTTTCAAAAAACGATATTATTTTGCTACAAAAACTACATCTTTCTTTTGAAAGTGGCATCTACTCTCTGAGTTTTCCTATCCTGAAAACTTGAGAACATTAAATAGATTATCGACATCAGTAAATTATATACCAGGAAGTCTTTTAAGTCTTGGGTTAGATGTGCTTAAATATTTGTGGTTAAACGTCCTTAACGGTATTTTCCAACTCCGAATTTTATTTAACCTGAGACGTTGGCATGGAAAATTTTAGGTCTTTTGAATTTTTCGAAATTTTGAGATCTATCATTTTGTAAACAAAAAAATTGCCCTCATCTCATATCATCTTGAAGTGATTATATCAATTACAATGCTCTAGTTGAAGTCGTTGTTTGATGAGAGAAACTAATCAGCAACCTTCGACATAGAGGAGTCGAAGTTTCCTTAAAAAAAATAAAAAAATAAATTTTATGGTTGTTCTTAAAATTATTACTGACTTCATAAAAAAAAATTCATAATACTAGCCAGGTCAGCGTTTATTGGGTTGATTTTATACGTCAATACACCCACTAAATCACCCGGGTCGCCTTGATACTGATTCCTGAATCGGGCATGCCAGATTGAGCTATTTAAAGAGGATAGCAAATTATTTCAATAAATCACTCTTTTCAGCCTACTATCAATACTCCAGTAACAAACACATGAGGCACAAAATTGATTGCTTCTTCAATGCCATCACTATCGCTGCCCTCTGCCTTTTCAGTTTCCCAGCATTAATTATCGCTAGCACCTCAGCACTCAATGAAAACCTGCTTTCTCTAAAACGTTGGTCTTTGTTCATGATCACATTAATCGACTTTTTAATTGTGCTAGCAAGCCTATTTCTTCGACACTTTGAAATCAATACTCAGCAACTGAAAAACCTGAGCGTATTCTTAACGGCTACACTCGGACTGATGATGTATGGAGTTTCCTCCATGCTGACTCACATCTTTCTGGAAAAAGAAATCGCTGAAGTCTTCGCATATCAAGCTTTTGCTACTATTATAGTCGGAATACTCGTTGGAACTGTTTTATATTTCCTACAACATGAGCTAAGGCAAGAAGACACAATGTCAATTCCAATCGCATATACCTACTTTGTACTGGCTTCGGCATATATACTCTGCAAAGCCGAAATATTGGATTTGAATGACGAAATGATGTGGTGGACTAGAGTCTCAAGTGTTTTCACATTTGTATTCGGTTCCGCATCTTTTTACATTTCCTCAAATAAGGCCTTCTTTGGCAATATTTGTGAAGAAGTGTGCATGATTGCATTTGCTCCAGTCTCGATTTTTTTGTGTTTGCAAGGAATACTGTACATTATGCAGCAAGCAATGGTATTCAAACCAGACAATCTTCATTTTCTCATACTTTGCTCATTGATATTAATCTGGAGTGTGGCTCCGATAGTTGTTCGATCGGCAATTTGGATTGCAGAGTCCTCCTGGGCATTTTTTTCGCTAGCAGGACAGAATGGACTAGAAAGCCGCGTTGAGAACCAAACGAACACAAAATTTGACACTGATTTTCAATGTGTAAAGTCTGTTAGACTCGAGAACGTTAAAGAGAAAAACTGTCCAATCTGCTGGGAGGAATTTAACGATAGTGACGAAATCATTGCAAGAGATTTATGCTGTCATTGCTATCATAAATCTTGCCTTAAAAAATGGGTTGTTAGAGATTCACGATGCCCTTTATGCAGAGGATTTATTTACAGTGATCCTTGTTTAGATTTCCTTCTGGACTCTTAGAAGCGCTCGAACGAGATTCTTTCTATTAATAATAAATTTGAATATGCCGCGTAGTGATGTATATATCTGGTAAAAACGTAGATGTATCTTTTGGAAAGTCAGCATACATGGACTTACTGCTTTCAAATAAGAATTTGTTTCAATCATCGGAATTTTATCTCGAGAAAGGAAACCGCAAACTCTGTTTCTAGATGTACATAATGATAGCGCTATTCAAAGTTTACATTTAGTGTAAATATTCCTGATTCACTTTCGCCTGAGAACAATTTTACTTGAGATAGCGAGGTGGAATTGCATGATATTAGAAAAGCAATTTAATGCCTCAGAGTCAGGAAGATGATGATTAAGAAGCTCTGGCATTTCATCAAGAGTTTCACTGCTATTTCCTGAACTTCTTGTATTAAGAGATCAGATAAAACTGTTTGGAGCTGCAGAGTTGGAAATAAATATCAACGAGGACCAGTTAAACGATGACGAATTCTCTCTGGTATATTTCTGTAATTTCTTTTGGCAATTGATGTACTTAATCTTCGCCTTAGTAGTCAAACGGTATCAGGATTGAACTGTTTTAATTGCTTCCTTTTCGAGGCTAGAAAAATTGAATTTTGTGAAGCTGGGTCTCTCACAAGCACATCACCGACAAATTATATTTCTGAACAAGAGCAATGGGTCGTCTCACATGTATTAGTTGCAAATGCTGAACATGATAACGAGTTAAGACGAGAAATCGTGCAGAACAGCCACTGTGATAAAACCCAATAGAAAACTTTAATTAATTACAGTTGCACCAAGCAGAGATTTCAAAACTAAAATTAGAATAGCGTAATATTTCAAAGTAACAGCTCAGTCTCAGATTTAACATATCATCCATGGACGGCTGCAGTCATTTCTTCGTTCTTGATGAACAAAATTGCTCAAAGCCAGTGAATTCATTAGAAAATTTGATTGAAGGTGAGCTCATTAGCACCAATCCCTCGTCAAGGATACAAATAAATTCCAAGGAAGATGGCATCTTTACCCCACAAAAACAGCAGAATGATCACATCGTGGTGACAATTCATCTTCCTAATAGAGACTCTCTTAAGTTCGAAATTAAATTAGCACTATCTACTAACAACGAACTTTCTTCTGTGAAGAGTTTCGAAAGAGAGCTTGTTGAACTTCTAAAGAAGCACAGATATTTGGGCATGGACGCAGAAACAAACCAACCCGGAATAACCCAATCCATTGCTACTAGAAAAAATGAAATCACGTGCGAGAAGGTTGTCGAAATAAATGGAGATAAATTGGTAGTCAAATTGAAGAAGCCTGAGAAGCTACCTCAGACTGCTAAGGAGGCCTCTCGTTATTATAAAAATTTTCCGAAAAAGCTCATTGATTGCTATCTTAGTGAATTTAAGCTTTCTGGTTCGAAGAAACGTCAAGACGAGGAATACTATAAACACCTTAGAGGAGAAAACACAGAAATTCGTGACAGAGCTACGATTCAAAAGATCACAGACATGCTGCAGACGTTACCCCAATTTCAGCATGAGTTTACTAAGTTTATAAATGAGATAGATACTGAGTTGTTCATCAAAGGTTGCGGAGAGAAGCTGCAGCAACAGTGCTACTCTGAAATGCTGGAAGGGCTAAAGTGTGCAATGAATTATCTGTCGGAGAAGCAAGCATTTCATAAGTTTAGATTGAAGCACTTTTGGCCTAAGGTTATTTTTCAAGAGATCAAGGAAGGAGATTCGGAAAATTTGGATCAAAGCGGAGATTCATCGTTCAGAGCGTAAATTAAAAAGAAAAGGATATTGTAAAGGAATTGCATAACAGGAGAATTTATTCTTTTTTGCTAAAAAACAGCGGTTATTAGCATTAATTTTGTTACATGGGAACTGATATGTCATAAATCCGATGGTTTTCTCATCATACACACGGAATCTTTTTCATGGATAAAATTAGAATTCATACTCATTCAATTACCATGATACTGAATTCAGATCCAACGCTCGGATAGAGAGCCGAACTTAATAAATCTCTCTCTCTTATGGTTGAGGGTTTAATTTTGAAACAATATGGTATAATTGAAATTGAATTTCTAGCTAGTAAAATCTCAAAGGAAAACTGATTATTGCCTCTACCTCAGAGCGAGGTGCATTTGTAGCAATTAAATTTAATTATTTTCCTTGAAAAATGATTCAGACTTCACAATTTGCGTGATTCTTTTCAATTTGAGAAAATATCAAATAATCCAGATGAAACTTCGAAATTTACGATGACTATTTTCACAAATCATTCGTAGCAAATATTCCAATTCATTTTACCGGATATTCGGGAGAGGCACAAATTTAGAGTCCAGCCATAATTTTCAACTAAATTAATATTAGTTACTTCTCAAATTGATTGTGACAGCAACCGGATAAGTTCATTTGGCCATGTAGTTTCATGCGAAAGGTTGTTGCATGAAACCGATCTTGCTTGGATGTTTCATTAACGAAGGCTTCCACAATCTGTTCATAGCTTTATTGACTGAAATTTGGCAGTAAATTTTCGCTACTACTGACTGGCAAATTCTGATGAGTTATCATTGATAAGATTTATTTAAAAAAAAAAACTTGCCTTGAAAACTAACCCGAAAAGAATTAGCCAATAAAAATATGATATAAATTTATTGTTAACCTTGGAATATTACTATTAAATCAAATAAAATGTTGTTGATATTTCCGACATCGCTGATTGCTTTTAACGTCTTATTGGATATGCTTACAATTGGTGCTCTTTGCTTTTTCACTTTCCCAATCCTGTCTATATTCAAAGCCCCAGCTCGAAACGAAAGAGTAACTACCCTAAAAGCATGGTGTTTGATAATTATCGCTTTAATAAACATCTTCGTCAGCTCAGCTCGCTTCTTGCTCAGAGACTCCGAAATCAACTTTCAGACCCTCAAGAAGCTCACCATTTTGCTAACTTTTATTCTTGGAGTGATGGCGTACGGAATTTCTTCTCTGCTAACCCAGATCTTTCTCGAAAAAGAAGTAGATGCTATCTTTGCATATCAAGCATTTATTGCCATTTGTACGTGGCTGCTCTTGGGAAAGCTTTTATTTTTTATACAGCACAGCCAAACATTGGAAAGCAGAACGAGCTCACGATCAATACCACCCACCGATGTCTTGTTAGTTCTGGCTTTGGTATATATGCTTTACAAAACCGAATTTTTGGATCTCAACAGCAAAGAAAAGCAGTGGGTGAGAATTTCAATCCTGTTAACAATTGGAGTTTCTTCTTCTTTTCAATTAATTTCCTCAAGAAAAATTCTTATTGCATTTGTTCCAGTTCCTATCTACTGGTGTTTGCAAGGAATGTCATACATAATGCAGGCAGCAACAGCATTCAAGTCAGACAATCTTCATTTCCTCATTTTTTGTTCTTGGATGCTGTTTTTTTGGGGTATAGTTCCAGCAGTTATACAATCAGTACTTCGCATTGTAGAACTACTAATTTCCAGCTTTAAAAGAAGACGCAATAGATTGTTCAGTTTAAAGCAAATTAATCTCAAGGAGGCTAAAAATAAAACATGCTCTATTTGCTGGGAAGAATTTCAGAGCAGTGACAATCTCATGGCCAGAACCTCATGCCTTCACTGTTATCATGAAATCTGTTTAAAACAGTGGGTTGAAAGAGATTCGCGCTGTCCATTATGCAGAGGCTCAATTGATAGTGACCTAAGTTTAGTCTCTTGTCGTAATGAGTTAAGAACACCTGAAAGTTTTCCTCATCTTTTCAGCTACTGTTAATTAATAGTACAGACTTCAGTGAATGTTGAAAAATTCAATATGAAAATGTATCATGGTGATTTGTATATGATTTTTTTTTTGTGATCAACGAACAGAATTAAAGCATCCTTAGCGCGATACACTAATCTGCTCGCCATTCAGCAAATAACGTACCATTTTACTGAACTTTCAAATTTTTCCAACATCTACACAATTTCAACTTAATTTTTATGGCAAATTTTGCGATTGTTGCATAAGTCGTGCAGTGGCAGCTTTGCTTAAGATCTCAAGCCCTGAAATGAAAAGACTTTAAGGTATTTAGGCTAATCATCTTTTTATTAGTTTCTACTTTACCAAATAATGTCTTTAACTCCTAAAATAGACGCTATTCCAAAGATTGCTTGAGAAAGCTAGTAAAATCTCATTAAACTCACAAAAAAGGAACTCTAAGCCTCATTCAATCACATAATGGATACTTTTTCGCTTTCAAACTCATTAAAGGAGAATTCCTTAAAGGTATTCTCAAAGGAGAAGAGGTTTAAAACGCGAAATCTTAGCACATATCACTATTTCTTCTCCTTCATACCGCTGAATCGATGCCATTTGTGGTTGTTAACTCATTTTTTTTTTCATTTGGGATCCAAAATCTCACTATACGTCAAGGATTCTATTTGAATAGAATGAAAATTGTTTGATACAATATCCTCTTAAACTGTCTAATATCCCAAAGATCTTCTATGCTCTGTGCTTGGGTTTCTGAAGCAAGAATTCAATATTTTGAGAGCTATTCATAGCGTAAAAATCCAACGCTTATTCCGATTTTCAAAATTTTAATTCGTTTCAAAAATGCAATTTTCATTTGCCAATTTCTATGAAAAGCACCAAAGGAAGCTAGTAAATTATTTTTCGTTGTTATAATCAAGATCGTCGCATGATGATCCAAATTCTCATCTACTATGAGTGCCTTTCGCGTTATCGCAATCCTATTTAGAATTTTCTAGAATTCCCGCCGAATTCCTTTTTTGTTCTTTTTCGAGCTTTTGCATACGTTTCAGAAAAACTGTACCTTGCCTCTGAGAGTAACCATAGTCCGACCTCACATGCCAAGCCTTGTTGATCAATATAACATATGCGCATAGAGTTTTCCGAAAGTCGATAATAGAGAGCTCATTGAGTCCAATTCATGGCTTAAGTTCACTTGGTAATTTCAAATAATCATATAAAATAAACAGAATGAGATTCAAAATTACGAACTTCTTTGATACAATCGCTGCTATCAGCCTCATTCTTTTCAGCCCTCCGGCGTTGATTATTCCTGAAACACAGAGTCCTAATCCAGGCATTATTTCTCTAAAAGCATGGTCTCTGATTATGATTGTGCTGATTGATATTTTTGTAATATGTACCAGCTTTTTGCTCAGAAGAATTGAAATCAACCTTCAAATCCTCAAAAACCTGAGCGCCTTGCTAACTGCCATCCTCGGACTCATGACCTACGGAGTTTCCTCGATGATAACTCAAATTCTACTGGCAGAAGAGATCAGTTGGATCGTTGCATATCAAATTTTGACAACGATCATTCTTGGATTGCTTTTTGGGACTCTCTTATACTTCATGCAGCTTCATCTGAAACTTGAAGGCCAGGCAGATACCACCTCGGTGCCTGTAATGAGTGCTTTTTTAGTACTGACTTCGAAATTCATATTCCACAACAAAAATGAATCGCTAGATCTAAGCCAAGAAGCATTCATATGGGTGAGAGTTTCAAGTCTTTTAACTCTCCTCTTCAGTTTATCGCTTTATTTCGTGTTCTCTGCCAGAACTTGGCTTGCGAATAATTGGAAAGAATTGTACACTATTGCATACGTTCCTGCCTGTATTTACTGGTGCTATCATGGAGTTATCCATATAGCACAAGAAATGAAAACTCCTAATCCATCTAACCTCCGATTTCTTATATTTACCTCCTGGATACTGTTTTGGGGGATAGCTCCAGCCATTTTCCAAGTAGTAATCTGCATCATTAAGCTAACTTGCACCCGCTCCCGCCGAAGAAATACTCAATCACAAAACACTAATAATGAAATCATTCAGAACCCGATTGTCGAAGCGGACTATCAAAGTTTACGACATATTAAACTTGAGGAAGCTAAAGAAAGGAATTGCCCAATCTGTTGGGAAGAATTCAAATGTAAGGATAACATCATTGCGAGGGACTCATGCTACCATTCCTATCATGTTACTTGCTTAAGAAAGTGGATGTTGGGAGATTCGCGGTGTCCATTATGCAGAGGATTTATTAAGAATATTGAATAATTTAAGCTTCGGCTACTACTCGAGGATAAATTGAAAATGATTCAAAAATTGCAGCCAAATTTGTATATATAAATTTAAGAAGGGCTTCATTGTCCAAAAAAGGATGCATTACTCATTTCTATACAATTTAATTTCATATTTTACAACTACTCAGAATTGGTGTAAAAATGAAAATGTTTGAATCAGTGAAAAAAGAGTGATGTATCCTCTTATTGACACGGCCCAATGCAATTTCTGTAATCCTGCATGCTAATTTTCAAATGAAACAAAAAATGATTTCATATAACTTGCTACCTTATGACTTTTGATTCACGAGAGCAATTTGAGCAGTCGTCGAGCTCATACTACAATCTTTTTTTGAATCATTGGATTAGATTTATGTCCCTCTAGAAGAAGGTGAACTACTTGGATCTTGGAAATAAGACCTCTTTGAGCAATCTAAAAACTGTGTCTCCTCCAAACTAGTTGCCTGAAAAGATATCTGATGCTAAAGAGTTGGATATTTACTCTTCTATGCTTCAGCACAATTTGAAAATCCTCTATGTAAACCATTGGAACAGTTCACAGCGGTTTCCCATTTATCAAAATACAGAAATTTCCTCTTTCTAAAATGAAATTCAGCTCGTTTGACTTCACGGACTTTTAGAAATACGACTGATTAGAGCAAAAGTAGGAGATATGCTCGCCGCCATAGCCAAAAATAATTGATCGTGTAATTTTCATCAAGAGGGACGTCACCGTCTTCAGACAATCCTGAGGTTTTCAAAGTGTATTCATGAAGCGATCATTGTCTTTTTAATTTCGGAACGAAATACTCGGTCCACTATGCACACTAAACGAAGTCGAACTCGTTCTTTCTTTTTCCGTTGTCTGATCTTCAAGGAAAATATTACGATTCCGACTGAAGTTTTCATACAATAGCATTGTCGTTCAGCGTGGTTTCGAAAGTTCTTTGTACGTAGGACTGGTGCAGAGTTGCTGTTTCCCTTTAAGCTGCAAAATGTATTTCACAGAATATCAACTCAAGTCGCTGAAAGTATTTTTTTATTTTCAGACCAAAGATCAACAGAAATTTCTAAAGGAACTTCCTCCGTTCAATTCGATTGATTTAGTTATTATCATTTTTGAAAAAACTCAAGAAGCCAAAAATTGAATCGAATCCCACATATTACTAAGGTTATCTGAAATTGTTGTTCCCAACAATAGTGTAATTGCCGTTAATCTTTTATCCAAAACAATCATCCATTTTCGGAAAGTTTATCGTTGTTATAGAGCAATGAATCATGACAGTTTTTATCATTCCCACTGCTCATGCAATCGAAAGGATTTAATAGTGAACTCACATATGAATTATGAACTTAACAATACAAATTGGATCACGATTCCTCTGGAAACTAGAGGTGAATTAAATTTTGGGTTAGATCAGACATACTAAAGTGACATTATCTAATAAAGAAGTCAGAGTCAAATGAATGAAAGTTTTATATTTTACATTCACAGGGTGTATCTGGAGCATAAATCGTCTTTCCAGTTTTAAAATCTAATATTTTGGAGGTTTTATCACTTGAGGCTGTTGCCAGCAAGCTACCACTTAAATCCCATCGTACGCAATAGATCCATCTTATAAAATATATCGAGACCAGATATAAATCTTCATGCAGATAACTTAAACAAGAATTCTTATCTGCTTGATGAATCTTGTCGGATTTTTTGACTATTTGAGATGTTCGCCGATCATAAATTTTTATGCCTATTCCATATGCTGAAAGCAGATTTCCATTGCTCGGCAGATATCGATCCCACTGATATATTCTAAAGTAGAAGGTCAATCAGATTAAGTAGATGTAATTACGTGAGGGAACATCAAGTCCAAAGGGATTCTTCAAAGTTGGAATTTGTTTTTCAACGTCAAAGATCTCGAGTTTGTTTTGGCCATACTTGATATATAATATGGATTCGCTGAGCTCGGTGCTCCACCGACAGCGACTTTTTCCATCTTTATTTGAACCAATAAAGTTAATCTCAAGTTAAGAGAAATAACCTACAAATGCAATTAATGAGGCAGTAAGGAACTCTGTGAGAGATTAGCTAATTATCTGCTTCGTCCTTGTTTATATGGAATAGGTATTTGCTAGTGTTGACATCTGAAATTTGGCAAAATCCATTTCATCGATTGTTGCTACAAGTTCTCCAGCGGGATGAAAATCAAGGGCGGACACTTTGCATGCTATTTAAATCAATCACTAGCTCGAGCAAAAACAAATGAGTTTATTCTTTAAAAAAATAAAGAAAATCATGTTTCAATTAATCACAAAAATACAATTGAGTTAAATAGATATAACCACAATTTGCTATCTTGTTATGTTACCATCTCCTAGAGAGTGATAAAGCTTCTTCGATTTTCGCAAGAGCTTCACATTATATCCGTTCTTGTGACTGGTGTACTCGATAGTGAACAAACAGTAAGGGATTTTTTCCCAAGAGATATTGCACCAAGTAGATTTCTTCCGCAATTAAATGAGATAATTTTCCTTCTAATGCGTCTGATGTGCGTTATTAGATTGAAAGAATCAAAGAGTTTCAGAAATTTGAATTATGAAGTGTATAAACAGTTTTTATTCGAAGGAGAACAACAACAACTTTGTTGGCGACTTACTTTCTACAGTTCCTTCAAATGTAAAAATATTCCTGGCTCTTCCTTTCTGGGACACATCAAAACCGCCAAGTTAGAACGACTATTGCTAGCATGAAGGTAGAGCGAAGCCAACAGCCCTGTGTTTGAGATTTCTCTGAGATAAGCCGGATTTGTGTCTTTGAAAGCTAATAAGCATTCAGATAATAATCGATTTCTTTGAAACAAGGAAGTATAAGCTAGATTACTATTGCGAGCTCCTTGAAATTTGACATGTTCTTCTTTTGTTTTGAAATCGATTACGTTAATCTGGTTGTAGCCTGCTAAACTCCCTGCATGCAACCACGGAAGTTGGACTTCTGTCAATAGAAAATGGATGTATTGAGCAGCTAGAAGAGAGTGATTTACCTTTTTTGGCTGTATTTTTCAGTGAAGCTTGGCCGCTGCGTGATTTGCCTGCAACTTGCTTCATCTCATCAGAAGTTGTTGAGATCAAAATTTGAACTTCTGTTTTCTCAATTTCATCCCTCGAGTCGATAGGGTCCAGCTTATTTTCCATTGCTTATTGTGTTTAACGATCTATATATTCATTCGAAATGTAAAATTCAATAAAACACTTATTTATGTTGATCAATAAAAGTTAATGAATCTTAGCAATATCTAATTAATACAGATTTTCAGCCCTTAATCTAAGCAAAGTGACTTGTAATAAGATTTTACTATTGTAGCAAGCCCTCCTTGAGCAAGTCAGTCTGTCTCCAAGATAATTCTATCACAATAAGATCTCCTATGAAGAAATCAGAAACGCAAATTTATAGGCTGTTGATCAAGAATGATGTTTTGTCGAATGAAAGACTTTTTTCGCCTTTGATCAAATTTTGCTTCATGATACAGCCAAGAAGGCCTTGTTTTCACTCGTTTTCTGAAAACTCCGTTTTCATCTAAATAGCCCATTGGATAAAATAGATCAAAGAGATAAATACTATTTTGACAGCATTTTTTCATTCATTGTATATCAGCTCTCAATAACTGAAAGTAGCACATCTGGAAGCAACAAATCAGGTTTTTTAAAGCATATTATCAAAGTTTGTCCTAAAAAATTTCGAAAAAGTAGGGCTTCTTGCAAAAGAAAATAAAAATTACTTTTCTGGCTTGGTTATATATTATTTTCGACTCGCGTATAGGCTGCAAACATTTGATATGAAGAGTTGCCTCTTTGTACTTAAATTCAATGTCCAAATTAGAGAGTACTAAAATTCTGATACGTTTTCTCTTGAGTTCAAGTTTTGAGCATCATTAGCCAAACCTTGGCTTTCATTATTTAATAAAGGTCGGAAAAAGAGAAAAGACATGGGAAAAATGGAATCTGTACTTCCTGAGTCCATACTCAAAAAGAAACAAAAGGAATAAAATCGATAAGCTCCCTCTGAGAAATAACCAATTTTCATGGGGTTAATTTGTGAAATTACTAGGTAGTCCTTAAAAAAATCAATTAATTAGAAGACGAACTTTGAACTAGACCTGTGTGCCTTCAATACATTCATTTTCTGCTTAGCAATCTAATTCCAAGATGACATCTTTAATGTAATAACATTTCTGAAAAATCTGCAAAGCTAAAGAAAAAAAGAGAGACAGTCGGTCGAAGCTTTGAAAACTCATTCTTCCAGAAAACCCTGAAAGCAACTCATTATAATGAAAAGGAAGTATATATACAAGTTTATCATTAGCAATTCAACAACTATATCTTAGATTCTGAACAAAGCGGCTTTGTCTGCGAAAGCTTAATTAAATAATTTTGAAAATTAAATATATTCTCCCAAGTCTCAGTGCAAGCTTTTCTCATTGGAATGATTTTACAATTTGGAAAAATATGTTGGGTTAATTTTAAGTCAGTTGTTAGGCAAGGACTATTCAACTTCGAATTCCTATTCAAAAAGTCAGAGATAGTTCATTATTAAGTTTATGGAATATTCTAATGAATTTTTATTGTCTCCCAGCAATACTTGCTGTTTGCGAGACCGAAAAGTGCATTCTCTCCGAATATGGAGCAGTGGAAATCAGATTAGAAGTTTATCAATTCCATTTAAGGTGAACTTACAAAAAAATAGCTCCAAAACGGAGGGATTTTTGAAGTTTTTTGAAAGACTTCCAAAATACCGAGATTCAAAACGCAGATGATGGCAAGCCGAAATAAGCCAGTGGTAATTGGTTATAATTCCGATCCTGGCTCGTCCATCTTTCGTGAAAATGCATTTTATATCTTAAGCTTCTTCAACTAAAACACACTCATAGTGCGTCATCGGTTCTAAGTCTTGAATTTCAAATTTTCTATTGATCCCGAATTTTTTAAAAAATCGCTGTGAAGCCGTTTTTCCTTTCCATAGTTCCAATTAAACTACTTCATTAAAGCTTTTAAATAGCTTGACGAGTTTATACGATTCGTTGGTCGATTAAAATTTTATTTATTAGAATACTGAAAACGGATTAGTAAGAAATGGAAAACCCAGGTAACTCTTTTGAAGAATTAAAGCAAGGCTCGAAAAGCGCGCAAACTGATACTCTCTCTCCCGAAATGATCAAAAGTCCAGGTAATCTCCCTTTTCCCACATATATACGCTTTCTCTACTGCTAACTCTTTTTTTCCCTTCAACGCCACTTCAAACTTTTGAATTTCCACCATATTGTGCTTTATCATAACTATTTGCATAGAAATCGAACTTCCTAATCTTATCGCTTGGTCACATAAGAATAATAACATCAATATCATCGATTTGAAGACCAAAGAAAAATACGCTAATTTTAATGGAGTTCAATATGAATATCGAGATGGTATGCAACCAAAATTTGAAAAAATTGCTAATCATGCTAATCTTTGATAGATTTGCACAGTCATACAAGCATTGAGAGATGGACTCACGTGAAAGAAATCCCAAATACAAGATTACTTGTTTCACTCAACTACGTCGTGAGGCAATCGGTTGATTTGGAGATATACGATATTTCGCAGTCCGGAAAAGCAAAGAAGATTTACTCGCATGAGAGACTCTGCGAAGGTAACAAATTTTTGCTTTAATGTGAGACAATAACTTCATCTTTTAGAAACCGGAATTGGAGAGGTTGCCTATAACGCGAGAAGGGATGTGCTTGCTGCGATCGCACTTAATGGAAAAATCGCTTATCATTTATACAAATTGGAGTATAATGCTATTAGCAGCAGCTACTGCATGAAATTGCTACAAAAAGTTAAATGGCATACTCAAAACAGAACTCTTCCAAGTACTTTAGAAATTGCTTCGACACTAATTTCATTCTTTTTAAAGAAAATACGATTGGTGGTACTGATTTCGATCCGAACGGAGAGTTTGCAGCAACCATAGACAATGACGGAATATGCTTAATATCGAGTTTAGGCACTGATACAGAAAGTTATCATATGCAGATGAGAATGAACAACTCTTCTTGGTGTGCAAGCGGTAACCAATTAACCTATAACCTTTTCAAATAACTTTTCCGCTTATTATTTAGATTTATGGAGTCGTTGCAGATGGAGTCCTTTTGGTGGCGATCCAACATTGTTTGTCAAATACGACTGTTGCCTACTCAATATTTTTGACTCCGAAAAGAGAGCTCTCGTACTGAAGAGTCCCATTGACCTCGAACTGAGTGATAGTAATTAACAAAAAAGTTTTGTTGCCGAGAAGCTGAATTTCTCATTTATTAGTTTCTTACGTCGAGGCTCCAACAACGCGCTGGATTGATGTGTGCTCCCGTGAAGGGAATATCCTTGCTGCGGGTGGTACTGATGGCAATATCAAGATTGTTGATCGCCGTGCGGCTCAAGTTGTCAACACCTTTGAACAAAATTATCCATGTAATAGCAGTCACTTTTTGCGACAAACCAAATTTTTCTTTGCATCAGATAACATTAACTGTGTGAAATGGAGCAAAAGTGGTGACCTTCTCGCGATTGCATCCGATGAGAAAGCTGTAAATCTGTTGGACTTTAAGACTGGAAAGATAATTTACACTGGAGCAAGTCATGTCAAAGGTAAAATTTCTGCTTTTCATTCTATTAATCTTGTACGCCTAATTAGAGAGCATCTATTCCGTGTGCTTCGTTTAGGTATTCGTAAATGATACCCTAAAAAAAAGATAGCACAGCTCCAGGAGAAACGTTATAAATAAGTTATCTCATACTGATATATTTACTATCTATTACTCGTCAATCTCAAAAACAAAAAAAAATTGGGTCAAACAGTATTAAGAGCAATAATAAGAAATAATATATATTGAAAAATTCATTAAAAATGTGATTTGTAAATAAAAATTCTAGTCTGACAGAGGAAGATATGAATTAACTCTATAAGAGTACAGCAAATTATAGGAAGAACAACTTAAATTGCCTCCTTCTTTATTGACAGCAAGTTGATAAAGATTCGACAATTTCATCCAGACCAGTTTCCTGCAACCATTCCTTCTTCAACTACCAAAACCAATTCTTCAATGTTGCTTACATCTTCTGGAGAAGTAGGGCATGAATGATCGAAAATAGCATCATTTTTCATGCTATTCTGGCTCCCTAGACCAATTAAAATGAATTTAATTTAAGAATAAGAATTACCTTGAGGTATGTTATTAATTTCTGAAGTTTGAATTGTTTTTAATTTTTGCTCTAGCGAATAACGCAGGCAGCTTAAAGCTTCTCGCGGACTATTAAAAGGGAGCTCAAAACTTAGAGAAGCTGTTTTGTTGATCTTTTCACCCATGTTCAAAGCTCGGATCGCCATCAAAAGACTGCCAAGTGCAATATCATCTTGATTATGGATAGCTCCCTCTAAGAGATTTTCGAATATTATGAGGGCTTGACTTAAGAAATCTTTATGACTGTGGGAATCCTTCAAATTTTCACATGCATTTCCCAGCTGAATGAGTGTAATGCCAACTTGCGGATGACTTTCGCCATAAGAATTTACAAATATTTTCCGCGCTTGGCTTAACACGTTCTTCTGACCTTCGTAATCTTCTAGATTCTCCAATGCATTACTGAGATTTGTGAGTGCCTGGGCAATACTTACATGGGTTTTTCCGTAATACTTTTCTTTAATCTGTAACGCCCTGGAGAGTAATTTTTTCTGCTCTTGATAGTTGCCTAAGGCTCCCCACGCATTCCCTAGATTACTGAGCACCTTTCCGATTTCAATATGTTCTTTGTCGTAATGCATTTGAAAAATTTTCAGAGCTCTTGTTAAAAAATCCTTTTGTGCCTTATGTTCGCCCAAACCAGCGCAAGCGTTACTGAGATTAAGAAGAGCGTATCCAATTTGAAGATCCTCTGAGCCAAAGTGTTTTTCATAAATCTTCAGAGCTTTGCATTGCAAGGCTTTCTGTCTTATATAGTTACCTGAAGATCCATATGCGTTCCCGAGATCTATAAGTGTTTCACCGTATTTAGTGTGATCCGCACCGTACGTATCATCTCGCATCATTAGAGCTTTTTGATAATGTAATTTAGCACTCGAGTAATTTCCAATTGCATATAATTGAAAAGATCCAATTTTATTCAAAAGTTCATCCATCATAAACTCGACTGAATTACGAAGACCCTCTAAGTAAATTCCGTGCTCGACGATAAGCTTCGCTCTTAAGATATCACTCATATCTCTTTCGTCATAGTCTAATTGCTTGAGTACCCAGTTCAATGCATTCAAATAGCGTCCTTTACCAATGCCACTCCTTAGATGATTCAACCGAATTACTTGTTGGGTGAATTGATGTGGTTTTATTCGAGTTGTATTAAAAACTCTGGAAGGGTCTTCTTTCTCTTTTAATTGGTTGCGAATGAGATCAATAGGCTCGAATGTGATTATTGAATACGAAACCAAATATTCAAAGGCCTCTTCAAAATCTTCGAGTCTGATTCCTTCATGACTCCATTTCCATGCCTCTCGCAACACCTTTTTGTTCGTATCTTTTGGTGAAAGATACGCCAATACATCAAGAATTGTCTCTATAATGGGATTTTTTCTTCTCAGTTCGACGAAAACTAAGGTCAAGAGTGTGGATATATGGTTTGCGGCCCTCTTCAATGCGACTTCGATTTGCTGAAGCTCTTGTTCTTTCTTCGGCTCTTGCTCGAATTGGAGTGGAAAAAGCCCTCCAGAACATTCTTCAACAGCTTGGTTACAAAATTGAGAGATTGTGCCTCCTTTTTGCTGAATGTAAGCAATTTCTCGAGAAATCGCAAAGGGAAGTCCTCCAAAAAGGCTCGTTAGCCTCTTGGCATCGCAACTCAGCTGTTTGTCGATGTAGTCCGCACTAAGCCTAGGGAAACATTTTCTAATATAGTTTTTTGTATCTTCGATATCAAATGCTTTCAATTCTATGATTAAATGAAAAGGTTTTCCCCATTTCGTATAGCGAGAAGTGATTAGAATATCAATCTTTAAACGAGGAAAGCTCCTTTTTCTTGGGATATAAGCAAGGATCTCGGCCATACTTTCAGCTCTGTCGAAAACGACACAAGGTTTTTTGGTACCGCTGATTGGGTTGCTGGCATCTTTAGCAAGCATTTGGTAAAACTTCCGAACCAACTGAGTCGTCTTTTGAGTATTGAATGTAACACCATAGCAAATTTCAAGATAAGTCTGAATTTGGGCAAATATTAGTCCACTTCTTGCATCAATCCAAAAAACTTTTGAATACATTTCTTGGTGATTTCTGCAAATGAATTCGGTGGCTAATTGCGTTTTTCCCAAGCCGGGCCCACCGACGATAACACAAACAGAAAGCCCAGTATTTAATTTTAATAATTTTTCGATTTGCTGCAATTCAGAATCTCTCCCTACAAACTTATCATTCTCCATCGAGGCTTGAAAAATTACTCCAGCAGGTACAGCAGTTTTTGCGAAGGCGAGGGCTTCAAGTTGAGACTTATCTCGAATATGTTCAGCTAATTGATCGAGCCATTCATCTCGTAATATTATCGGCTGCCCCCAACTTGTCATATACTTTTGAGCTTGCATTTCATCAAGATCGCTGAGGTAATTGTAAATTAAGTATTCAAGTTCTTGAGCAAAGGCAGCCAGCAATGCAATCCTTCTATTTTGCAGTTCAAAAAAAATCTTTCGAAACCTTTTATCAGTCTCAAAAAAAGATGCAAATATTTTCTCCATTGTAGAAGCTGTAACTTTTAGGATCGTAAAAAGAGTTTGAACAAATTCTTTTTGATCGAACTCGTTCAATTCTTCGTAATCTATTCTATCTCCGAATGTGCCTAAAACAGCTCCTTTTTTCCCGAGGGGATTGTGCACTAAGGGAGCATGGATGAGATCTTCCTCTGGTGTCAGGGCCTCACCAGGATCTATTTTAACGATTTCAAAATATTTTCCATTTTCTTTTGGAATGTATCCTAAATTTTTTCCTGCATTCCCAATGAAGTCGTAGTCATCGATGAGAATTGCCACAGCCATAAGTTTTCCAAATCCTATCAATGGCGTAGTCCCTTCATTGACACAGAAGGGCCGATTTTTATTTTGTCTTGCCGCTCTTTTATATTGCTTAACAAAATTCGGCCCAACTAATTCGAACCCTGGAATAACATTTGAAATAACATGAAGCCAAGCCTTATCCAGATTCCGGGTTATATGCCGCATATCCTGATTTTGATATCTTTCATCGAGAACTTGCTCAGCTAACACAGTTTTTGGAACTGTAACCCCAAAGAATTTATAGATTATGCTTGCGAGATACTCTTTATATTCTTGAAAACTATCATTATTATGCAGTGATTGCATTGATACTTTTCCAATCCATTCGGTCATGTTTTCTTCATCAGTGAGCCAAGTTATTAGTCCAGAACTTCCGAATGGTATCACTTTCTTTTTTAACTTTCCAAACTTCAAGTTTGATATCCAAGAACCATATGGGAGAAAATCTTCTGCTTTTCTAGACTTGCTCATTTTTTCGTCTTGAACTTCATTTATCTTTTTTGCTTCTAGTGACCGAAGCGAGTGGCTTTGTGCTTCTTCAACTTGAGGTGAACTTTGAGTAAGACTCTTTATAGTGATTGCTAAAGGCGCGTATTCTTCACCCTCAGTATATCGTTGACCATCGTCATATTGACATGAAGATTGGTTGCAGTGTTGATAATCTGAAACGAACACATTTTCCTGAGGATCTTCATTTTCCATAAGACATGGCTCCAAGTTGGTAGCTTGTTGAGAGTTTATACCTTTATCAATGGGACCATTTTCTAAAACCATCGAACTTTGTTTCATATCACTAGGCTGCGAGTCAATAACCCCTTTATAGAAATCGAGTAGAATGCCTCGTAGTGATATTTTGCTCACATCACAGGCATTCCATCCTTCTTGCTTCAATTTACTTACGAAGGAGTCGCGATTGTCAAGCACAAGAAGGCTATCATAATCGAATTTTGAGAATTGAAATATTTTTGAGAACGTAGTAAGGATTTCAGGTTCGTTATGAGACTGGAAACGGGAAGCTTTCAGCAACTCATTAGAGCGACTTTCAGAAATTCTTGAATCACGGGTTCGTACCTGCAAATAAGCACCGTCTCTGACAATCATGGCAGTGATTCTTGGGAATCCCTCTAATCTTTCTCTTTTGCAAGCGTTAACAATCCCTTCTAATGTATGAATAAGGCGACGCTCCTTCCAGTCAGAGTAGAGAACGAGAGATATGCCATGATTATTTGTAAGCTTATCAAGATACTTTATAATCTGCTTCCCACCGTTCAAAATAGAGAAAATTCCTTCTTCATGCTGTTTGAGCAGCAAATCATCATCTTCTTCCATTTTGGTTGCAAGTGTGGGCTCGAATACGCCTGCTGGATTGAGAAAAATATATTTGTTGTCCATTGGATCGAGTTTTAGTCGGCTGCTGGCGCTTTCTGTCATCAGAATTTCGCGAAATAATTAGCAATTGTTTAGCTATTCCAAAGAGTTAATAATACTAAATTATGTGATGAGAAGAAGTTAGAACGGAAATGGTTTTCCCAAATAATCAGAAAATAACTTCAACAACATTAATTGCTTTCTATCATGTTCCTGCGATAGCTTAGACAGCCCTCGTTTCTAATGGCTGTCTGTATTTCTAGAAATTCTACTCTTTGATGAAATAATGAGATTTGCAGGGGGCTCAATTCCTTTTGTTTCAAAGTTTCCATAATGTTCAATTCTTCGACAGAAGTAGGATAACAACGAAATATGAGAATTCTAACGTCCTCAAGGAAAACTTTAAAATTTATTAGGAACTATCATAATTTGACGTCAGAAAATCAATCAGCAAAGATAAGCGAATCAAAATAAGCTCGAGAAAAACAGTACATACAGAAAAGACTCTGGATGGAGGTAGCTAGTTTCTTCTAAATCTCAAAAGAATAATCCATTTGTTTTACCTTGGACTCTACCATATCTGCTTATCTTATATAATCCTAATTTCTGGGCTCGTTATTCCATTATTGTAGAAATGAGTTGTGTTGATAGTTAATCCTTAAGTAATATCTTTATCCTACGCTTAAAGGTTTCTATAATTGAGATAAAGAGAGGAAAAATAAAGTACTTAATTAATCTTTTGAATTTTCAGAGTTTTTAATTTTGCAGCGTGGAAGTGAAATTTGCTAAGGAAACTTTCGCAAAAGTTAAGGTTTTGGAGCAGCTTAAAATTAAAGAAAAGTCGGCACAACTACAATGCTGATGAGATATCTGCATCGCATCAACAACTCAGATAGAAACAAACGAAAGACACATAGAAATGAACCGAAGTGGGATTGGGCCAAGACAACCTCCCTTTGTTGGTTCGAAATTGATCAAATTTTTAGAATGAACCTTATTTGAGCAGATTTACTAATTAAGAAGGAATTGAAAAATTAAATCAATCGTCGATTAAGTAAAGTATTCTTGAGTCTCTTTTCGAGTAATATATTTATCTGAATCTTGAGCTTAGAATCTGGAGCCAAAGTTTTGTGAGTCAAGGTTCTCTGACTAGCAGAAAATGAAGCCAGAGTTCAATGAAATTACCATTTTATTTATCCAGCAGGCTCAAGCTACTTCCAGATTTGTTAGAAATGGCAGTAACTTCACTCAATCGAGGATGGAGTTCACAGATCGATGGCAAAATTCTGTTGTGTATTCTTAGGTTTCTAATGCAGTATTGACAATAACACTTCTTATGACCACAGTTTGAGTGAAAAAACTCAAATTTGCTTATTATTTAGCTGATTAAAAGAAGAGTCATCATGAGCTAATTTTTTGAATATTTATACAGAACGCAACTTAGAATTTAACAAATAATCAATATTTGAATTTTTCGGAACAACCCATGAGAATCTTTATTATTTTGTGCGCTTTTTCAATGTTACTTTCACTTTGTACAGCTGCCAAGAAAACAAAGGAAACCAAAACCACTACGACTGCGACGACTACAGTGGTATACACTAGATACACAGTATCCACGATTAATTACCCCATTTCTACAAGCACAGTTTATTCTAACCCACCCATGCACACACCTATCACGATAACTTCCACTTCTACAACCATTTCTGCTGTTACCACTACAGCCACGATTCTGACTACTGCTACTGCTACTGCTACAGCCACTGCCAAAACCACTTCCACTGTCACTGCAACCGTTACGGCATCAGTTCATCAAACGAACTCGGCTGAATCAGCAGAACCAAAACCTCAAATAAAAATTGAATCTACTCTTGCTCAAAGTGTTGATTTGGCTAAAACAATTCACAAAGCAGCGAATATCATTAAATCCATAGTATCATCATCTGCTAGCAATCCCGCTCAACCTGATCAGAGTGTTTTAAGTCAAAGTAAGATTCAGGAACTTCAACGACTTGTCGAAGAGATGGAGCAAAACTCCAATAAAGCTTTGAAGTTGGGAGAGTTTATCTTGAAAGTTGCCCAAGTGATTGAAGGATCCGAAACAGCATCATCAGGAAATTCATTGGGAGGATCTGTAATGATTCGAAATGGTTAAATTTCTCATAATTGAATATTCTTTTCAAGATGCTCTAGAATTTAGTTTAATGTTTTGGATATTCGCATTAGTTTTGCAAATAATTAACTCTGCTTAACTTTCAATTTGTATTAAACTCACTATGCCGTCCTGAATAGTATTGATCTGATTTATTGAGAAGTCGAAGGATTGTAAATTTCTGTGAATCAGTCCAAGATAAAATGCTTTTCACATTTATATCGAAGACATTTAAGCGCAACAACTTAAAGAGACACTATTTCTAATAAAATAAAATTTGGATCTCTAGATATCAGAAGCAAATCAATGTAGGAACAAATTCACCGGCGAAAAAATAGATGTCCAGTTTAATTAATCATTTCTCCTGATTTTAAGTTGCTCTTACGAATGTTTTTCGCAGCAACATTTACTGATGCATATTCATCAGTTGATAATGATTGCATAACAAGATGGTTTTAGTTTCGTTTGTTTGAAGATTTTATCTTTTTCTTTTTGTAACCTTGTTTGAAATTTCTAATTTGATCAACTCAAAATATAAAGACCGAAATGAGCGGAAATGGGTTTGTGCCAAGACAACCTCCTGCTGCTTCAAAGTTGATCAAGCCCTTCGAACGATTACTACTAATTAGGATATAGAAATTAACTCATCGATTAAGTAGGGTGCTCTTGAGTCTCTTTTCAAGTAACAATTTTTTCTGATGCTTGAACTCAGATTCCGGAGCCAAAGTTCAAGTTTCTCTAATTGGTCTATAATGAAGCTGGCGTAGAATTAACTTTCCATTTAGTTCCTTAAGTAGGCTCTCGCTCAAATCAAGGTTGTTAGAAACAGCACTAAAATTTACTCGATCAAAAGATGAAGCTAACAGAACTAAGCGATAATTATGTTGTGTATTCGTAGAAGATCAATTCAGCGTTGCCATTAGTGTGTTAATGGCCAAAGCTGAGTGAAAAACTCAAACTTATTTTTATTTAGAAGATTAGAAGAAAAATCCTCTTGAGCTGTTCTCTTGAGTATTTAATCAGATCGCAAATGAGAATTAACAAATATAATCAATATTTGAATTTGTTGATCCGGCTTAATGAGAATTTTTATAATTCTGTACACATTTTTCATATTATTTACGCTTGGCAATGCTACGAATGATGATGTGTCAGACCATGATCTAAATCAGCTGGATGATGCCTCCCAAATATTTCTCAATATCAAAGAACTTATCAGCAAAGTAACGGGCAAAAAAAAACCAACCGCTTCACAGTCAGTGACACCCACTGCCACTGCCACAACAACAATTACAATCTTTACCACAGTCTTATCTTTCACAACTACACCTACCACTATTACTACTACAGTAGTACCACAACCTCGGCCACCTGAAACCAGAATTGTCACGATTACTTCCACGATGGCAACCACTTCTGCTGTTACCACTACAGCCACGATGTTGACTACAGCTACAGCTACAGTCACAACAACTTCCACTGTTACTGCAACAGTGACGACGTCGGTTCATCAAACTAACTCAGCTGAATCAACAGGACAAAAACCTAAAATAAAAGTTGGATCTATGCTTACACAAAGTGTTGATTTGGCGAAAACAATTCACAAAGCAGCGAATATCATTAAATCCATAGTATCATCATCCGTTAACAATCCCACTCAACCTGGTCAGAGTGTCTTAAGTCAAAGTAAGGTTCAAGAACTTCAACAACTCATCGAAGAGGTAGAGCAAAACTCCAATAAAGCTTTGAAGTTGGGAGAATTTATCTTGAAAGTTGCCCAAGTGATTAAAGATTCCGAGACAACATCATCAGGAAATTCATTGGGAGGATCCGTAATAATTAGAAGTGGTTAAATTTCTCATCATTGGATATTATTTTTGAGACACCTCAGAATTCGTTTTACTAGCAACGAAGCTAGATCCTAATTCTTTAATATTTGATGCCTTATCTTGTCTGCTATATTGGTTTATTCTTTCATTCTTTTTGTAAAAGAATTAACTCTTTCCAATTTCCAATTTATCTTAATCCCATCCACAGTCCTGAATTGCTATGGTCTGATTGCTCAAGAATTTGAAGAAGTTTCTCGATCAGAAATTTCTTGAATTAATGCAGTATAGGTACTATTTAATATCCACAACAGAGGAGACTGTTAATTTTAAGCTGAATTGAAAACAGCTCTAAGAAAATAAAAATTAGAAGGTTATAAGATACCAAAAAAGAAATATTCAGAAACCAATAGGTCATCAGAGTATTTAAAACACCCACCAAATCAATGGACAATTGGCAATTTCGTTGTTGCCAATTATATAACCAGAATTCATACTTTATCATCATGAGATTTCAACCGAAAAATCATCCTTTTAGGATCAGACGTCTTGTCTGCTAATTCGCTTAGATTTGATTTGAATTAAATCCATCACTAATTGGGTTGCTGCTAAAAAAACCTTAGAGTATCAGAGTGGTTATATGAACTTAATCATTTAAAATTTTCTGGAGGAAAATCTCATAAAATACCGTTTAATTAGATGGAGTTTTTTGGTTTCATTTTTTGAAAATTAGAACTATTTAGATTCGTCGCCGAAATAAGTGGGCTTTGAGCGAGTTACTCTGTTGAACAATGAGAATAGAACTTCTAGGAACCCTTGCATATGATTTAATCAACATTGCTCACCTTGAAATATAGGAATTCAAGAAGAATTTTTCAAAATGAAATTTCAAAGCACTCTGCATTTCTTAAGAACAATAATAAATCTCTTATTTATTGATTGGTTCCTGCCTATTAGAACAGAATATGAAAGAAGCTGCACCTTAATATTTATACAGCTAATAGAAATAAGTCATCATCAATTCCTGGGTATATCTATATATTTGAAAAAATTCTGGAATATGATTCACAGTGGCACCTGCCTAAGATCACTGGTATAAAGATTCTCGAAATGAGAAAAACCAAACGAAACACCATAAT
>ENA-UOTX01000024-UOTX01000024.1-compost-metagenome-genome-assembly--contig:-NODE-24-length-129192-cov-15.771281_pt1 | contig 129192 bp, 73 predicted proteins | sample MGYA00238143_ERZ746982 | MGnify/ENA primary metagenome ERZ746982 (study PRJEB28758, sample SAMN06268862) | compost metagenome | isolation source: single cell | place: USA: California, Emeryville, Joint... | reverse complement strand
GCCAAAATCACAAAGTTTTACAAATCCATCACTATCAATGAGGACATTGTCAGGTTTAAGATCTCGATAAATAATATTCTGAGAGTGAAGGGCTTCTAGAGCCACTAATACTCCGCCGACGAAGAATTTTGCATCTTTCTCAGGAAGTTTTCCAACTCGAGATATGAGTTGAAGGAGAGTGCCATAAGGGGAGTAATCCATCACGAGGTAGCAGTACCCGGCAGTTTGAAAAGCATATCGGAGCGCCATGATAAAAGGGCTATTGATTTGTAACATGATATTTCTTTCAGTGATTATTTTCTGGAGATCTTCTGGGAGAAGTCCTGTCTTTGGGAGCTGCTTCAGAACGTAGAATTTACCATCTATCTTCATTTTGGCGAGATAAATTGAGGAAGAACAGCCTACTGGTAAATGGTCTTTAGCTTGTGTGGCATTTTCTCGCCATGTATCTCCATTTTGTACCTTTTCCGACTTTCTTTCCTCGCTTTCTGTTTCCACTTGCTTCTGTTGCTTTACATGTGATGACTTGGCTATTGCTGCAGCCTTTCTACAAATTTTAGCAATAACTTCAAAATCTTCGAGAGCAAGATGAATGGTTTTATATTGTGCATCAATATGATTTTGAAAAAGCGTCTCGCAATTCTTGCACTGAGATATTCCACCAGCTGCCAGCAGTGAAGGCAGTGAAGGATAGTATGGAACCAAAACGACATTGTGAGAAAGGAAGGTTAATGGCTGATTGGGTAAAGTTAGTAGGTAATCTATGTCTAAATCAGCGATTTTGCTGTTCAGAGCAACTATAGGACCATCCTTTTTTGGAGATAGAGAGCGCGACTTGCATTCTTGTGAAAAAAGAACAATTGTTTCTGAGAGAAGCCATGATGAGGTGTGATATGCTTTGATAGGCATTGATAAGCAAATCTTGATGCTAAATCCTTCTTGTGGAAACTCGACACAAATGTCGAAAGCACCGTCAGCGAGAGAAAGGTTAGATGTTGCTTCCATTTTGTGATTTATTAGAATTTAAAAAAGAGTTTTCACTCTCTAATAACGATTCTAATTTGGTTAAAGTCTATTAAAGTTAGACTTGAACTGTTCATTTTAAATTCAAGAACAATATGTCGGAAGATTTTAATAAACAAATTTCTCCTCATTTATTGCAGAAAACAACTTTTTTAAAATTCTCGAACACCAAAGCAAAAGATTTTTAATAGTTCCTTCTTTAATGATGAAATATAACGAAATTATCTTCTATCCGATCAGGATGGAGTCGGACAACACCTCACCTCGAGTTTCATGTCAAAATTTCATCCGAAGAGTCCACAATTTAATTCGAGAGTGAGAGCCGCGATATGTAATTTAAGAGAAGTCATTTAATTTTTCCTAAATGATCCCTTTTCAGATTTAGTTTTCACGAATTCGGTTCTCCAAACCGCAAGAGTTGCGACGACAGTGTATTTCTACTCAATTAGAATAGAAGAGCGTTTCATCGTTGAGAATTTGAGTAATGAATTGACCTTTTTTTTAAAAATAAAAAAAGAAAAGAAGCGGGAATTGCTTGATAAAATTGGATGTGGGGTCATTCAGCTGTACACTTCTAAGGATATAAACTCTTTTCAGATGATAATGAGCGTTTCTCGACTGGAAGTGCATGTTGGATTATGGTTGATATCAGGATTTTGTTCTTCATTTTTTGTGTTTTTTGATATGTGAGGGCTGGAAAATGATACTCTTTTCAGTTCTAGCGAGAGTTTGTAGGAGTTTCCAGCATGAATGGAATATATACCTCATACAATACTGAATAAATTAAATACAGCCCATTCAGGAAATATGAGAAGAAAAATATTTTTTGTGTTCCATAATAATTTTCCTCATAAAACTTCGTTTGAGCTGTAGCTGAAAATAATTTCTCCTAGCAATGAAAAAGTAATCGTCTTTAAATTATTTCCTTTTAGCAGGGTAAAATTTTGGAGAGTACGAGAAGAAAAGCTGTTTGCATTTATATAAGTTGGTGATATCTGTGAAATCCATTCATATATAGTTCAGCCAAATTGGCTCCTTTTGAGGGGGCAAGCGAGGAGAATGGCAGCTTTCATGTTCTTGTATATTTGCGTTACTTTGATGAAATTTGGTGGGTTAGATGACTAGAGGTTCAGAATCGCAGACTGCATATTGATTCCATAGTATTTTTTTGCTACTTTCAAACTCGTAATTCTCAAGCTTAGAAGATATGAAAATCGAGCAACAAGCCTTCAAAATAACACGAAACTAGAGCCGAGTCACTAGCATGAAAGGAAATAGAATGAGCAAGGCAAGGTAAGTACCTCCCTTCTCATTTGGCTTGGCTTGTCAAAAACAAATTAGTTTGCGGTTTTTCTAAATATTTCCAAAAAAAAATAAATAACCAAGTTCTCATTAGAACCGTATTAGCCGTCCTCAATATCGTAATTCTGTTGTTGCTTTACGCAATTAATTAATTTGCTATATCAATCACTTGAATCCTTCACAATAATATCATAACTCAATAAACACAGCTAAGTGACTCGTTCGGTTTCAAAACTTAACCTTCACCGATAATTCATGATCGTGTCGGGAAATCAACCACTTGGATTAACCTGGAGCTCCTATGAGCAGAATGATGTTGGAATCAAGCTGAATATTTTTGATGGAAATGAAAGATCTAGTTCTCTACTAGGTGCCCAGCTTGTAAATGGTACTTCTGACTTACTAAGGCTCATTTCTTTAAATTTCTTAAAGGAGGAAGTACTTTGATCTCTCAAAGCCCCTGCCTGAACTATCTAATTTCTGCTAATTCGTCTTGGATTGCGGAACTGACAAATTTTGAAGTTTATGATCTTTCCGCACGAAGCAAAACGATTTTCTCATTGGGCTGCAAAGAAGGAAGTAACATAATCAAAACCTTTCTGAGCAATAACTATAACTAGAAATATATGACATTGCATTCAACCCAAAGCTCAATTTAGTGGCATTAATGTCATTAAGATCTAAAACAGCCTACCACATTTACAAAATATCATCATTTGAACTTCTTCAAAAGAGAGGCTTTTGCAATACTCAAGCAAGTATGGATAAATCCTTTTTCTGTTCCAATAAAATAGCTAGCACATATCACTTCAATTGATTTCGATCTTTCTGGCGAGAAAATTGTGACTGCAAGCTATAATGGGGTATTTGCTGTGGAATCTACCATAAACAACGACACATGCGAATTTTTGAAAGAAACTGATGCACTCATCACTGGTATAGAATCTTGAGTTGTCGAAATATAACACAAATAGGTATTCATCGCTGCAGATGGAATCCGATCAGAGACTTAGTTGCAATAAGTTTTGGAATTTCCAAGGTCAATTTTCTAGACACTATTAAGAAGGAGTTCCACTTTCAGACGCATTTGGAACATCACAAAAACAGTGCCTACCTTTCATTACTTATATGAAATAAATGCAAATGTATTAGGAGTTACTTCCATTCAATGGAATCCAGAAGGAAGTATCCTCGCAACCTCGAGTTGGGATAGGACAATCTGTCTTATTGACAGTCGGAGCAGAGAAATCATACGGAGGTTCAGTGAAGCTGACAATGGTAGTCTATTACGTTGTTGATTCAATCTAAGCAACTGCTTCAGGAGAAATAGTGAGAGGAATCAGATGGAGTCCAGATGGAAATTTATTGGGGATTGCTACAGCAAATGAAAAAGTGGCTGTGCGAGATCTCAAAGCAGATGGCAAAATAGTTTATAGCGAAAGTTTCCCTTGTGATGGTATAAAATCATGATATAATTTGAATCTGACGCACAGTTAAAGGAGGAATGAGTTCAATAGAGTTTTTGAGGCAGCCGTAAAGCAAATCTGCTCTTTGACGAATTTGTTTTCCGTTGTCTTAACAGCAAATAATAGTAATTAAAATAACGATTTTCTTTCATAACTTGCCTCCTGGAACTTCATTCCGCAGTTGCTGCATAATTTATGTATTAAAATCTTATGAATGAATGATCCTAATGCCTGAAAATTGTAATTATCAATGAAACTCGACAATCGTATTTTCTTCTCAAATTCAATTTTTCCAAACGCAGCCATCTCTTTCTAAGGACCAATTATTTTTTGAAAGGATTATGATGTAAATCATAATATTATAGTGTGCTGTATTATTTATCATACAATTCTCATCGAATAAATACTAAATCAGTAAATAATTAGAGTATAGTCTGTCAGCAGCATAGCAGAATGATTTAAATAATAGTGCAAATATTTATTTTCAAATACTTATCTGTTATGGTCAAATCCCAGCAGATGATAACGATATAAGAGAAAACTCGAAAAATGAGAATAAGAAGTAACTTAGAAACACTAAAACAAAGAGTTCTATTGGTGAATTCAATTGGAAGTTGATTGGATCACCAGTTCTTTCTTGAATGCGAAATAGAATCCCGAAGTTTTTCATTCATCATGATCAATCTGTCGACCAACAACCAATTCGCAACAGTAGCATCTCAACTGAGTCGATCTTCCCTCTTGTAGGAGAATATGAGAAAAGAAGTTTGCTTATACTCTGTTTCCTTGGCAAAAAAGATAATCTTCGTTAGAATATGTTTCTCTGTTCATTGCAATTCAAAGTTACATGACTCTCCTTCTTGTTACGAAAGTCATTGCTCTTGCAGGATACATTTTAAATTTTTCTCATTGTTGAATATTTAAAAACTGGGAGACTGGTGACTTCTTGAGTGAAAGCCAAACACTACCTATGAAGTTAGAGAAGCATTTTGCAAAATAGCCTGGTACTCGCGGATTGGCTAAGAATTTTCATTTCAAGAGCGCTTAAATACACTTGCAACTTAAAACAGATATTAATTTCTTTGTTCCTCCAGGTTATGAGTCTGAAGGATGACAACTTTCAGCTAAGGAATCAAGTGGTAGTTATCAGTTCTTCTACTCATTGAGGACATCATTTTTCAATCCTTTTCTCTTTATAGTTCCTTAAGAGTTGGAGTATTTCAGTCACAGAAAACCGAAGAATCAGCTCGCCTTAAATTTTAGAAACAAAAGCAGTATCATTTTGTCACATTCTAAAGTGATCAACTGAACGATCGATTTCAGAGTGATTGAATGCTTTTACTTTTGTTTCAGTAATTTTAATTGAATTAAAGGTGTATAAAATACTACTGAATAAACTGACTGAAATAAATTTTTTCATTGTTCTACCAGTAAATTGTTGGAAGTTCATGGAACAACCAGAAACAAAAATTCCAACGAAATATTATTTATGAACGTCTTGGAAGCTTCCATGTCCGAAGAGAGAAATTTCTGTTTTCGAAGTCTAAAAATTTTAAGGAGAGCGAAGACTCAAAAATATTTTGAATCAACTGAATTTCGAACACCTATGATAATTTGAATTTCCTAGATCATTGAATTTTACGACTCATTTTTTGTTCAGAGAGTCATTGCGATCATCATATCAATTGAAAGGACGTTATTCAGTCTCAAATCGTTCTAGACAATTCCATGAGACTTTTAATTTTTCCAGGGGGTCTGCTGCTATTCAATTGAGTCTCTGAGAATACGAGGGAGCAGGGTTTACTTACATATTTCTGACTATTTTCACATCTTTGGCCTAGTCTATTGTCGAAAATACTCTTACCTCTAGCTTGCTAATTTGATATTTCGAAAAATAGCTTGGAGGAAGTGAGGCAGCTCGGATTTATACTCTATGCACTTTGGCCCTTTGATAGCTCGGGTTTTGATTATGATGAGAACCGAGCCTCTCTCTATTAAGAAATTGATCTGTGTTGAATTTGTTAAAAAACAACGTGATATACTGAAAAATATCTGTGGATTTATCAAAATTAAATTATCGAAAATATTAGCGCTTGAAGAACACGGAATAATATGTTTGGGCTCTCTAGTGAGATAAAATTGCCCCAGATTTTGGCCTTCTTCCTCATTCTTGGATGGTCATTGCTTTCTCTCTCCAGTTTCAAATTTTTGGGTGTGAATATCATCATATGTGCATCACTCTCTCTTCTCGCGTTCATGAAACGGTTTGATCCAGAACTTGATTTTGTTTTGAGGACTGCTGCCTTGACAATCATGTCCCCATTACTTGCCGTGGCATTCCCTGATTTCGCAGTGTATTCGATTTTCTCATGTTTCATGTCCCTTCCTTATCTGCTCGGAACTCAGAAACGTGACAATGCATTCACCATCTTCACTATTGCAAATGTAATCGGCTATGCGCTTGGTGTGGGCTATCACATAACTTACCATCGCAACTTCGAAAACGAAAAGGTAAATTTTTTCTTGCTATGCTCTGGTTTAACCATCACAAATTTATTATTAGCTTCAAAGGAATTTTGCTGAGCAAGGAGTGTATTCGCAATTCGTCATGATTACCTTCTTTTACCATCTTCTTGTGATATGGTACAATTTCAGAATTTCGAGCAAACGAAGCAAGCTAGAAGAATATGAGAAGAAGTTTCATTTGCTGGAAGAACAGTTAGGGACGGTGCAAGAAAAACTCCAGGAGTCAAATCACAAGCTTGAAATAGCTCTTGCGGAAAGAGAAAATTTTATTCTCAGATTTTCTCACGAGATTCGAAATCCACTGAATTGCGTTCTGGGAAATATTGAGCTCTCGCTTGATACGACTTCTGATCCGACGATAAAAGAAATGCTGCATGAAGCAAACATTTGTGGAGAGATCCTGCTGCAATTAATCAACAATATTCTTGACTCAGGAAAATTCTCATCAGGCCGCCTCGAAATCTCTCCCAAGTTGCAAGACATCCGAAGCTTTTTGGAAAGAATGTGGGCTGTAGCATCCGAAATCATCCATAAAAACGGCCTAATTGGTCTCTTATACTTGGATAGATGGATGCCGGAGCAGATGGAATTTGACAGTCGTCGATTGATGCAAATAATGATAAATTTGATTTCAAATGCAGCAAAATTCACGAAGAATGGCTATGTAAAACTCTTCATAGACTTTGAAGAAGCGAGCGAAATTACTGAAAAAGCAATGCAGCCAAGATACAAACAGCTACTGGATGAAACCGAATCAGCAAACCAAGAGGCTTTCGTTGAGGCTGAGGAACAAGACGAAATAATTCATGAAGTTGTTTCGTTCTCAAGTAAGAAATTTAAGAAGAATTCCAATGTTCGAGTAAGAGGACAGAAAAATTTCAAGATTTTTGTAAAAGATAGCTGCGGTTTGCCGTCTTCTCATAGCAGGAACAGTGTGATCTACCAAGACGCACCGAACGAAGGAAAGGAAGGATTCATCCGAATTGAAATTGTGGATTCTGGCTGCGGAATCAGAAAAGATGATTTAGCTGTGCTTTTTACGAAATTTGGTCAAATAAGAAATCAAAGCGCTATGAGGGACGTTGGAACGGGCCTTGGATTATGGGTCACCAAAGAATTAGTTGGGTTGATGGATGGAGAAATCAAAATTTACTCAACTCCTGGTTGGGGTACAGCTGTTGTGATCATGTTCAAATCGAGATCCAACCAGCCTAACGTGCGAACTAGCTTTACATTCGAAGAGTTCACACCTCTTGCTCTGTCAGAGAGTTCAACGCAAAGACTGAGAGCGCTGGTTGTTGACGATGCAGCATATAATCGAGAAATAAATACCAAATTTTTGCGTAAATCCGGCGTGCTTGAAATAGAAACTGCGGAGAATGGGCAAAAAGCACTTGAACTCTATATTCTGAAAGGAAAAGGCTACTATTCTTTGATAACGATGGATCTCGATATGCCCATTATGAATGGAAGAGAAGCCATTCAGAAGATTAGAACTCACGAGCAGAAGATGGGCTGGCCTCCAGTCCATATTATCATGATAACCGCATACTCTGAGTCAAGAACAAGGAATGAGTTACTGAATCCAAAAGGTGCCTTCCGAGCGAACGTTTTCCTCTCAAAGCCGATATCATACGACGTTATACAAAAAGCTGTCAAAGACGTGAAAGATATCATGTTCCTCCACTCGGCTCTAAATCCAAAACGAAGGTTTGGCACAGTTCTCATCGTCGACGATGATAAATTTAGCCAGTTAACTTTAATTAAGTTCTTTAAACATGTTGGCTTACAATGTATTGCTGCAAGCTCAGATATAGATGCTGTATCGCAGTTCGAAAGATATAAAGAGGTAATCAACCTTGTTGTTGTCGATTGCGGAATGAAGACTGGTGACGGATTTGCTGTGGCAGAGGCAATAAGTAAATTGATGATCACGACGAAATCAAAGGGAGGGAGAAAGATTCCTATAGTTGGAATGTCAGGCGCTGTCACTCAAGGTATTGAAGTGGAAAAGAGATGTTTAGAGACGGGAATTCAGAAGCTCTTAACGAAACCGATAAATTTAATGACCATAGAAGAGCTTGTTGCGAGTTATGTGAAGAACATGAAGAATACCATGCCGTCAGCGACACCGCTTGATATATCTTGATTAAGTCTTGTTCTTATATATTTCATTTCTGTGATAAGTGGAGCTGTGGAATTAGTGTGTATATCTATCTAATATATATTTATTAAGAAGAGTCACACTAATTGACTCTTCATTATTTGAGTCTAGTCTTTGTAATTGGAATACCGCAGTTAATATTATTTATAGACAGCATTTTCCTATTGAATTTGCACCTTTGGAAATGAGAAGAATTTATATGATGAGCAGAAAATCACATCTTCAGATCTTCAGCATACTGTTATTGATTTTTTGAATAAATAAATAAGTAAAAACCCTTCTAAATCATAAAATATCTTTTCAAAAATGGTCGTCCTATTCACAGTTAGATCTGTAGCATGGTTTTCCAAATCTCTTAATGTTTTTCCCAGTAGGACTCTGGAAATTTAAAGACCTTTTGTGTTTCAGAGATACAACGATGCCAGATTCATAAGAAACAAATATTTCCGGTCTACATGGTAGAAAACAAAAAAAACTAGTCATCGCTAATGCAGTAGTATGGATATGTCGTCCCTAAAAAACTTTTTCTTGGTGCTAACGTCGAATGTGCGTTCAAAATGAGAGCGGGAAAAAAAACAAAAGGAAAGCTGAATATTAAAGTCATCCCATGATCATCCCAAAGGAAGCAAACCGAAATCTTAAAAATAGAATATATGTAGTTAGATTTCTTGTTTCCATTGGAAAATTTAACTAGTTTTAGCCCTGACTAAGGTGTTTTCCTTCAATTACTGACTATGGAAAGTTTTAATTCAACAGAAAAGAACCTCCTGTTTTGCATAATTGCACATTGGCTTCAAGAACTTCAGATTTTGGACTAACTATGGATAAGAAACATCTGCATTGCTTTCTTTTCCATCTAACAGATGCAGAATTCTTCTAGGCTACCTATCTTTCACAATCGATGTCTCATCAGAGGCAAATCTTTATATTCATGAATTATTCCACATTTTATCATTAGGGCTCTTTGTTTATTCTAATTTATTCCATTTTCCCATACTATTCTTGATTTTTTTTCTTACAGGGTATTTGCCTTTGATTAGGTTAATTTTGTGTTGTTAAACGCGCTGATAAGGCTTTTTCTGGCATTATTTGACCTTTAAAGCTATTCAAGTCTTTTTAGGATAAGCCACTACTGATTCACTCCAGAATTGGTAATTTGAGCCACAATTTTCAAAAATGCCCTATATAGGATATCTGCAATGCTAACGGCACCAAAATTCTTTCTGTTTTTATAATTCTGGTTTGTGCAAGGCACAGTTAGACTCTGAGCCTGAATTGAGGGAAATTTGATTAGATTACTTGTCCAATATAATGAACTTAATAAGAAATCTTGAGTGAGCAATATAGAACCTATTCGGAAAACCAACGCAAAAAATCTGCGAAAGAAGAAAGTGAGCTTGAGAGTGTCACGGTTTCTAAGTTTAAATTTCGTTTTCTGATGAGAATATCAATGTCTTTTTCTCCGATTTCCTCAGTATCTTTTCAGAAAGTGCAGGTCTAAACGGCATCTCAGCCTTTGCGCCCAAATGAAAAGAGAAAACCTTAAATAGGTTTGTTCTTCATTATATTTCTGAGGAAATACCTCAACTAATTGAAGTACCCAATTCAATTTCAGTTCAAGATTTTTATCGCACTGGTCTTATTGTTCCGGGTTACTGGTTTTTTCCGGATCGAAAATTAATTCGTTCATTCAACTGGTTTTGTAAATTTAACTTTTCTGAAGTGATTAGGTTGTGAATACTTCTTGAAACTCGTTTTTTTCCATGAACATTCAAAACACAAATATGGAAGACATTAAAATCGACAGGGTCTTAGGACACCTCCCAGAGAACGCCGCTTGCCGCTCGGCCATTGTGCTTCGAAACTCTTTGGTTGCAGTGCAATACTACCAAGGGACACTTCTCAACTACGAATCGTCGAGCATTGCTTTATTTAACCACAAGACGAATCGGATTGTGAAGACTGTCAAAGTCCCATTTTCTCGACCACCCTCAAATATTCAGCAACACACTCTACAAACTGACGAAGAGGGCAAGGTGCTCATTGTGAGCGACGACTTCGGTATCGTTATTTTCTCAATCGAGAGAGCCTTTAAAATATTGTCCAAGTACAACATTCCTAACACAGCTATGAACCTGCCAGTTCCTAACCTTGGCTTAATGCAACCACTCACAAAAGTAAAGCTGCTCAACTCACAAGAACTCTTAATAGCTCGAGGCTCCTCTCTACTGAAATGGAATTTTTACACACAAAAAGCCCCTTCTCAAATCCCTGAGCTCGTCGCTTTTCCTTTCCTGCAAAAGATTGCAGATTTCAGTTGCGACTCTGAAAGAAATCTTCTCACTATTATGCTTGAAGATTTGACGACTTCGCAGGCATGCATGATCTTGATCTTAGACTTGACAGATTTAACGGTGTTGTCGTCAGCCAAGTTTGACTGCAAACTCCTAAATCGATTTTGGACCGTGGACATGGAGAGCGGGTCAATCTCTGTGATTCAAACCTCTCTCTTGAACAAAGAGAGTAAAAGCCAAATATCCTTTCTCCGTGTCAATGAGGATTTCAAAATCCAACTTTGGAGGAGCTATGAAATCGATGGATTTCCCTTACCTGTCCTGAATTCTTCGTCAAAGTATTCTTGTATATCCATCTCTCAGATGGTCGGTCAATTAGTCCGACGCTGCTGGGGTTACTTCGATTACGCTGAGGATAGAATCTATACAGCCACTTATAGTTTTTCAGAAGGGACCGAGGATACCATCCCACGAGGCCATAAACTATTGGAATCGTTTGACAATCTTGGGGTTTTTATTGGCAGTCATAAAGGCCGAATTTTTTTAACCCACCAAAGCCGTGTTATAAAACAGGATAGTGCTTTTTCATCCAAGAAATTTTGGATGAACGCTCGAGACTCTTGAAGAAACAATTTGCTTGCCCGTGATGATAATATTCTAAACAGTTTTGAGTTTAAAAAATATTAATGTTATTCTTCTCTTCAAAGCCATTATTTTTTTTGAAAAAAATTTTTTATTTTGATAATGACTTTCTTAACAAATAAAGTTTGTTAAATTTGCGTATCAATACTCTCAATTTTTTTGTTTTGTGTTTTTTTGCATTACATTATACCAATAATGGTGTTAAATCGCTCAATTCTAAAAATTTAGAGTTCTTCTACAATAGTGCTCCTATGTTATATCATTCACCAAAACACAGTAATCTGAGAAATGTAACTTTTCAAGAGCCCGGAAGCTCCTTTTCCTCTTCGTTTCGCTCCATGTTTTTGAACATGTAGTCATGCTTTTAAACATATAGTCACATTTGTAAACACATAGTGAGTTAGAAATACATAAATTTTTTTCCTAGTTGAGAAACTTCGATTGTCCATATGAAAGACAAAAGGTTAAAATCATTTTATTTTCCTAAGTAAGATGGTGCATGAAGTGAGTTGTTGTGAAAACTCAACAAATAACTTGCGGTTTCGGCAATTTTTTCCACAAGGATGATTATTAGTACATTAAGGGAGCAGTTGATCATGATAAAACATTCCGCAACACTTATCTCCGTTCCAGGAAACAGATTGATGAAACATCTGCTACTCAAAATATTATCATATAATTAATTTGTTAGAGATCCACCATCTTACTCATATTTGCTGATTCAGAAGTATAAATTATTTCTTCGGACCTGAAATCCAAAACCTTCATTTTGGTATCCTTAGAACCGCTGGCAAGCATGTTGCCATCTGCACTCCATTTGACAGAAGTTACATCTGTGTACAAAGAATCAGAGTAACAGTTATTATTTTAGATGTATGTAAGAAGATGCCTGCAGAATGATAATTGAAAGTTTTCACTATTTGTCCTCGACGCTTGTCGTAGATTTTAATATTTTCACTGCAGCCGCTTGCAAGTAAATTGCCTTCTGGATGCCAATCTATCCATAACGCCCCTATTTAATACAATGAGGTTAAGGTTCAAGCGAATGAACTATTGTAAAAAAGGATTTTTACAATCATTTTCAAATCCCAGACTGACATTTGCTTTATGGAGAAAACAACTCTTTTCAGCGTCAATTAAATTCAATTTTGACCGACCAAATTTAAAAGCAATCAACTGGTCACAAGGATTCCATCCACATCGATTATGAGTACCTTTGTGAAATTATCGTTCTAAGTCCAGAATTACATGTGAATACTTTCTTGCAGTTTTCCGTCGAAAGTTTTTGCACCTGTATTTACATCAGAGAGCACAAATCTGCCATTTTCGTCAAATGACAAAATTTTTGATCCTTTGGGGTCGAATTCCAGAGAACATATTAGAGCTGTTGCAGTATTTTGTTCCAAAATTATAGCTTTGGTTATCCGACAAACGATCTAGTTATTACCCGTATGAATAGGAAGCCATTTCGCTCTTTTGATTATTTTCATCGTTTTTGCGTCAAAAAGATGATAGCCGACTGTGCCCAGGACAGGAACCAGAGCTACTAATCCACATTTTTGATTGTATGCAAAATCTCCTCCAAAATTTACCCCTATTTGCAAAGTTAGAGACTCTCTTTTGATCACTGCTTTCTTACGTCCCACGATTCGTTCATGAATAAAAACTCTTTTCTTTTTGTATATATCGTAAACTTCAAACTTCGCTGAACGATATCGATATTGATGCATCGAAAGGACTAAATTGGTATTGGGAAGATTCTGAAGGTAACAACAACCTAATAGCAATGATATTGGAGCAAGATGCCAAATAGTACCTCCTTCTAACTGAGTTCCCTGAAAATCATCCAGTCTTTTTTCTGATCTCAGGTCATATATACTGATAGTGTTGTAATTCGCTGAACACCAGGCAATCTTCAGACCATCGCTCATCCCTAAATTCTCAAATCTTATATCTAATTGTTCAGCCAAACAACGCAACCTTGTCTTGAAGTTGAGACCATTGGCGGTAAAAGGCCAAATTTTATCGCGATTTTACTTAAATTAATTTGCAGAATTTCAAAAATCAGAAGTTGTGAGTAGAATCATAAAGCCCTCACATCGTGCAAGGTTTGACAAAAATAACCTTAAACTCATTCGATTGGGAGTGAAAAAGAAGTTATTGACTATCAAACTTCTCAAATGAATAAGTTCATTATAAAGTCAAAAATGAATTACCATTTTAAAATCATGCAAAATTCATTGAAATCAGAATATAAGATCTTAAGGAATATCATAAAATATTATAATTTTAGGGCCGAAAAGCTCCTTCGGAGATAAATTTCCTTGTTAAAATTTCTGAATAGAATCCGAGAGGCCCAACGAAAATCCGCTCTTCGGTTTCCTGGGGAAGTTTTCTTTATTGAGCAAGTAATCCTTTGAAGAGAGTTTGAGTACTAATTCGAAAGAAAGACTAAAAGTTACCAAATGCATTTTATTGCTTTTAGCTATCGCCCGATTCACGTCCAAACTTAAGTTTCGACATTCAACGATCAGGCTCTGAGTGAGTGCATTGCGCTTTGAGTTTTCCTCAGAAGGCAAAGTCACAGCGCTTGTGTCACGACTTAGAAGGTATCCTAACTTCTGAGACGAGCCTGGATTCGATTTTCCCAAACTTCTGTTTGTTTTCGTAGTTTCGATAACAATTGAGCGGGAAAGACTTGGAGAATTTTCCAGGCCTCTGCTCTCCAACAATTTATTTTCGAATAACTGTAGCTCTTCATCTAATTTGACACTGGTCACACCTGTAAAGATTAGACTTAATAAAACACTGTATTCGCTACTTTGACGTCCACTATGAATGATTTTCTTCATTTTAACTTGACTTGAAGCGGTTGGTCTTGGAAGGTCAGGAGTTTGAAGCGGATTTCGAGATTGCGATGTTTTCAATGACTGCTCTATGAAGTCAGCTTTATTGTCCGCGACGAGATCTCCCTCGGCTACAAAGGAATCACATAGATAGAAGTTAATTAACAAGATTTACTATGATGGAATTCTTTGTGAAACACGGGAATGGCACTTTTGCTCTCTGGTTCAGTGAGAGAATAGCTGCCTGGACAATGCGAATAAGTCTCATCTGCTGCAACACAAGGCTTGTCTTCATCTGATACTGCTGTTTCCATTATATATGCAATTTTCTCGTCATCTTTCTGCTCTTCCTCTCGTATGGCAAGCTGTTCAGGTTCCTCTTCTTTTTCAAAAGCGCAGACCTCCTGATGATTCTCTTCCTTTGCAGCTTCAGTTTCAAGCTCATATGGGCATTTCAATGGACCGTCTCTTGACTCATTGACTGTGCCCTCAGTTGCAGTTAGTTCGCAGCTTTCTTTATAATCCGGCTTGTTCAGTTCTAAGCTTCCAAACTGGTAAGCTAATTCTCGGACTACGTTGCTATTCTCTTTTACAGGGGTGTTTGTATTGTTTTCGAGAGGTAAATATTCGCTAACTTCTACTCCTAATTCGGTAGAAGCAATTTCTTTTTGCTTGACTTGTTCGTAGTCCATCTCCCTAGTAGAGCTGCGAGGCTCGCTCGCATCAACTAATGATCTTCTATCAATGCTTCTTAGCTTAGAATAGTGGTTATTGAACCCTTGATCTTCAAAAAGAAGAAGATTTTGGAAATAGTGAGGCTTTTTGCGAAGTGAGCTGTTCTTTTTATTGGATGTACTATTTTTGCGAGATATTGCGTAGTCCACTGTTCTACTAATTTGTTCAATATTTCCAATAACAGCGTCTTCTTTAAGGTCAATATTTTCATTGGGGATCCGATCATCAACACTTGGGCTAGTTTCATGCAAGCGGGGTGTAGTTTGTGTTTGCTGGCAACTGGCTTGACTTAGACTCATGATGAGAATAGGATTATTTGGCCTTTGAATAGAGTAATGATTCAGTGAGTAATTTTCAAACTTTTCATGGTAATTCTTGATCTCAGTGGGATTCACATTTGAACAAGTATTCATGTGAGACAACTTTGAAAGATCTCCAGAAATCTCCTTGTCAGAATCTTTTAGATAGCTAACGTTTGTATCTAGGCTCTGCAGAGGCAATTCCTGTCCCTCAAAATCAGTTTCGTGCGTTTGCTGATGCCCATTCTTTGCAAACGACTCAGAGTCCTCAGTCAATTGCTTCTCTTTCCTGAAGCCCTCTTGAAAAGAGCACTGATCTAGCGATTCCTTTAAGCAAGTGGAGAATTGTCCGAATAGATCTCTGACGTTCTCTTGAACCAATGCCTTGTATAAGGGCTCGGTATTGCTATTCTCATTTTGGAAAATATCGTTTAGTGTGAGGTAAACGTTTGACATCTGACTGCTGGTTTCTTGCTTTAGGAAAGCTATAAAGCTTCTTTCGGCTTCATCTCTCGCCCCCTCTTCGTACTGGAAATATTTCTCTTGCATCTCACCAAGGGAATCAATCTCTTGACTGCGCTGATATAGCAGATCTAGCACGTCTTGATCTTCGGTGTTGCTCAGCATCCTGTTTTCAAAGTCTTCGATTACGTGGGTCATCTTTTCGTTTAAGTCGGTGAGGCTGTTGTTGATGTGGTTGGCTTCGAAGGATTCTGAAACTTTGCGCAGAGATTCTATCAAATCCTTATGGAAAATCAGCACACTTTGTAGCATTCCAGTAGCCAATTCTTGTCTCATGGTGGCAAGGTTGCGTCGGATTTGAATTGCAAGAGAATTCGCTACTTTTTGTCGCAAGTAACTGTTGATAAGCTTCGAATAATCTTCGATATAGACACCCAACAGCCCTTTTATGCAGTCAAATGTAATATCTTCCTTTCCAGCGTCTTTGAAATTGGAATTGGTTTGAATTGCTGTTGGAGTTTTGCCGCAATAATTTTGAGGCATATTCTCTTTCATGCTGTTTCGATTCGGCATACGCTGATTCGTGTTTGGGTTTACTGACATTCTTGGACCCCGAGAAGCACTTTGATTAGAATAAGAAAGTCTTTGATTCTTCTGCTTTGTGGAGCCTTGAGAAGGCGACCTTGCGTTCGTAAGATATTTTTTTGTTGATTTGAGCTGTGATTCGACTTTTGAAACGCATTCTTCCTCGAAATTACTCGTAGTGACAATTTTCAGAGATTGATTAGTTTCAGTTTCTTCGGTTCTTTGATAGGGGCTGCTTTTCGGTGGCTTGAAAGGAGCAGATTCTCGAGTAGTCTTGGTCGATTGACAGCTCTGCACCTTTTCAAATTTTTGATTGAAGAACTCATGCTTTTTCTTCCGGAGCAACATTGTTGCAGGATGGTTAGATATATCCCCTCGTTTAGGCTCGAACTCCAATAGTTTCCTAATTTTTTTGCTGGCTGTTGTGTTCAGTGGACTTTTCTCTTTCTCTGAAAATTTAGACTTTGTTGTATGAAATCCGTTAGGAGATCGAATAGAATCTAGGTCAAAGGCAAGTCCCAAATTTTTTTGGGTGGCTCTGATGGTAGATGATGGTCTGATGTCCTCTTTAACTAATTAGTTAGTCCATAAGTCAACTAACGAAGATAAACATAATCTACGTAATTCCAATTCTTTTTCGTTGCTGATGTCAGTTTGCATGTAATTTTCTAATTCTTTTTGCGCATAGACAGCCAGCTCTTGAAATATCTCCGGAGAGCGAGTTCGATTGAGGGCTGTTTTACCAAACTAAATATCAGATGTAAGTGCTAGTTTATGAAATCGTCAATTTACGCTATCTTCGGCGATAATATCAGCACCACTTTGAAGGAGAATCCTAACGATGTTAATATGATCATGATAGCAGGCGATCATTAAAGGAGTCCACCCTCTCTGTAGAAAATGTGTAAGAAAGGGATAAGTGTCTATGTGTTTGTACTGAGTCTTTGATATTAATGTCAGCACCATATTCGATCATTAGTTTGACAATAGCTTCGAAATTTTGGGAGCAAGCTGTAAATAATGCTGTTTGACCGACCTTTAAGTTTCTTTAGGAATGCGCATTAGATAAGAAGAAGGTACTTTGTTAGTTATGCCAATGTCAGCTCCATGCTCCAAAAGCTTTGCGACTATTTCAGTTGCTCCATTCCTCGCAGCGATAACAAGCGCAGTTTGGCCACCTTTATTTTGGGCATTGATATCTACGCCTTGATTTAGTAGATCATCTACTCCATCAATGTCTCCGTCTTCGATCAGGAGCATTAACTTGGTATATCCGCCTAAGACATCAGTCTAAATACTAAGAGACTCGTCAGAAAGCATTGCTCTTACCATTTTGCCTAAGAATTTTAGTTGTTAAATATTTTTTCAAAAACAACGGTAATAATATGAATTTGGTTAAGAAATTAAATTGATTTCGCGAAGAAAAATAATTTTAATATTTCACTCCAACGACGACACCTTTCCTTGATTTAGCATAGAGTTGAGAAGTTTCGAACGATCATATCGCCAAAGCTTCACACTCCGAAATAGCTGTAAATTACATGTCAATCAAAACTGTAACTCCGCGACTTCGTAGCCCATGATTGCAACCACTTGGGTACTCAAATCGCAAATGAAAAAAATCTGGGAATGTTCAAACGGTATAAACTTCAATAAAATGAATATACATGAAATTATTTTAAGGATTAAGATAGTAAAACTCAACTATACAACTAATTCGGCAAAATACCCCACTACTTCATTGTAAATATTCCTCGAAAATCACCTCTTTCCTAGCAGTTTCGCTGGATTTGAGTGGAACTACCGGCTGTCACAGCCATTGATTAATTCAATACTTACATACTCGCTCCAAATAAAAATCGCTAATTGTTTGTTGAATCAAAATATATGATTTGAATTTGATTCATAACTGAATTTGATTTGCTACATTTAGATTCTGGTCAGGTTCTCATAATCAAGTTTGATCATATAGTTGCTGAGCCATCGAAGAGCTTGAAGAGCTCATATTGCAAGTGCAGGCAGACAACATAAGCAAAAACTTTCTCAAAAATCTCTATATTTACAGATAATAGTTTTTGATTGATGCAAAGTCTCGAACCAAATATGCTTTATTATCCGCAATTTCTGTTGATAGACAATGTCTCGAGGTCATTTCCCTTCAATTGATGTCTATACCAACGACAGATTAATAAAGCGTAGGATTTTGCCGCCTATTATAATTAAGCGCTCCAAGGAAGATTAAAAAAGATTGATGTTTTTAATAGGAGACTTATAAATTTGATATTTGTTAATTTTCTTTTTTGGGAATTGATTGATTCAGTATATCCACTAAAGCTCACGAAATGAAGGCGCAATCAGGAAAATCCACCGAGCAAATGTCAGACAAGAGCAAGCTTGAGAAACTTACCCAGTTTTTCAACCAATCATTCCAGCATTACGTGCATGTAGATAATCGATTTGATAATATGCTTATTGTCTGCGTTTCATAGGGAAATCCCAAGCAGTTAAATCAGATCTTTGATGACATGCTTAGCGACAAGACAGATTTGGAGTATGTCAAGCTCTGGCTAAAGACTTTCACAAGGAAACTTCTGGAAACGAGTAGAGAAAAGAAAATCCAGCCTGAAACCTCAGATTCAGCAGGTTCAACAAATCAGAGTTCGCTCCTTATTAACTTCATACTCTACCGATCAAAATGGCTCCAGGCTAATTCAAAACATCTCGCTGTTTTCTCTCACTATGAGTCATTTTGCATGACTCTACTCTCAGTGTGTAACCTATACCTCCCTGTCATTCTTAAAATTTTATTCCAACACTTCGTTCCAAAGTAAGCACCCACCCCATACTACCCCTTGTTCTAAACGGACATTTTTTAGAAATATATTCGAGAATCCAGAGAGCCTACATGAAGCAGATATCAAGATTTGCAACAACACATTCAAAACACGGAAGGATCTCATTAGCTATGTTGGAAATATCTTGCGAGCGACCAAAATGAGAACCAACGCTCCAGACGAATTTGTTGAAGTCAGCCCTGAGCACCAAAAGTTCTTGCTAGAATTATTCAAGTACCATCCCAAATCGAAGCAGAAACTGCTCAACGTCAAGAAAGTGTTGGTTGGAGCGAATATGTTTGAAAAGAATAGATTTTCAAAATGCTTTTACATTTCCAAAGGAGCCAACGAGAAGGAAGACATTTCTTATCATAAAGCCTGTGACTCCGCAGCTGACGCATTCGCCAGCGACAAAATGAACACCTTATTATCTGAAAATGAACTTAAGCTGATCGATCTGCAGATGAATATGCTTCTGAAACTACAAAGCATCTATCCACTGGCGAAAAACCAGTTTCAGAGTGTGATAAGTGACTGTTTCCCACATAGAAGACTTGATGAGAGTATTCAACGCATATTTTTCATCAATATCCTCAAATTCGGAATCGTAAATCTCTTTCATTGTTGAATTTAATTAACCCATTACTCAACATAGAAATGCCCAAAATTGAATGAACACATTGTCAAGCTCTGCTTCGAGAGGATGATTATGGTCGATGCTGAAATCAAACACGAAAATAGAGCTGGAGGAAATGAGGCGACGAAAGTTGCAAGCGACTCGCTGGAGATGGCACATAAGATAGATTGGTTGCTGGTTACTCTGTTTGATTATGTAGAATTTATCTTCAAAATCAAACGCCAACCCTCCTTCCCAGCCAACAGCTTTGGTGAGGTGGAACCTCGCTCAAAGAAAATAACAGAAGAGGAAACTGATAAGGCGACTGACAGATTCCTCGAGTTCCTGGATATCTTTGAACTCTATTTGTTGATCACATATGAGTCGAAGTATGTTCAATTCATCATGTTCTATCTGTGCTCCTTCACTGATGTCTATCCTTCGTTTGTAGAGCTATTCATCTCTACTCTCATCCGGATCATCAAAGACGAAAATAAAAACAGCATCATTAGAAAGAACTCGGCGAAGTATCTTTGCTCTTTTCTATCACGAGCAAAATTCATTCCATTCAACGTGGTGAATGATACTGTGGGATTCGTCCTGGAGTATGTGGATGAATTTGTCACTAAAAGCAAAGACCGAAAGCTCAAACGAACTCAGAATTCGTTGACTGTGTATGAGATTTTTCACAATGTCATACAGGCGCTAACACTAATTTTCTGGGCTCGTTTCGATTACTTTGTTGAGCACCGAAGTTTGGAACATGCGAATCGATTTGTTGATGCATGTGAGAGTATTCAGAAATATTTTCATTCATTTGATTATATGTCTTCCAAGACCCTGAAACTCTTTGAAACTTTCCTGCATAAACTTCGCCCTGGATGCGAGCTAGCTGCCAAAATCCGTGAAATTGCTTTCGTAAACAACGAAAATCCGGACCTAGAGAAGCAACTGGAGGATAAATATCCTTTCGATCCTCACTTTCTGAAACATAGCTCGAAGTACATAATTTCCAATTACCTCTTCTATGAAAATTATGATGCCGATGTTTTTCTCAGAGGATTCGAGAAAACACCTCAGAGCATCATGAACTACTCCGAGAACAATTTAGAGGCGCTCGAAAACAGTCGGGAGATTGACTCCAGCTTCTATGAGGATTCAAAGAGTCACGATGACAGTCTCTCTGCTGTTTCAAAGCACGGTACTGAGGCCAGTGAGACTGAGAATCGAGCTCCGACTATAGATCGATTTTTAGATGGCATCAAATCCAAGCCGAGTCTGTTCGAGGGGAAGAAAAAGCGAGATTTCCCTCTCGAATTCGAAGAACCAGTAAATGGGAAAAAAGTTGACACTTCACAAAGGAAAACGAATCTGATAAAGAATGCAATAGAGTCGTAATCATCGAAAATGAAAGAAATTGCCATGATTTTTCAAAAATCTGTCCAGAAAAGCATGCGAATATTGCCATGCCTTTTTTCGACGTCTGCATAACTTTCTTTGGTCTAATCGTAAATGTATTAGCTTTTGAGTTTATGATTGTAATTATTTGAGTATATGTTAATATTCGAATACTTATTCCCACAATAAAATCTGAATGATCGTTATATTCCAAAATCTCATAAAAAAAATAAAGCTTTGTGTTGAAGTTAGAATTGCAAAGTCTTGAGGAGATGTATTAGTTAGAAGCTTTGCTTCCTCTTCATTTACTGCCTTCATTAGTTATAGAATGACATCTTTAACTCATCATATCCTAGTTTTATACAGTCTAAGGTTGTTGGATTGAGAGAAGTTCTAATGGCTCTTCCTAGTGAAAATTTTTGAGGCGTCAATCGAAAGAATTCAGTTCAAATGATCATCACATAATTGCATGATGCAGAGTTTTGCCTCGAGTGCTGCAAAAGATCTGTAAGAATATATATAGATGCAAATGAATGATCACAGATAAAATAGACACCTTAATTTTGTGAGTTTGCTAAAATTTGCGAAAGTGTATTGCTCAGTTGGTCATACTTCATGTCTCTTGAATAGTCTTGATACTGGTAATTTCCATTTCCATATCCTCCTAATTGATTGAAGCCACCATTCCCCTCTGGATAATAAGCTTTAGGCGCTTCTCTTTGATTCATATTTGGGAAAAATCCTCCGTTATATCCATAACCATCACCGTAGTAGCTCTTCTTTGAGTTCTCGTACTTTTGATATTGCTCATATAACTAGTGACTGTTAGCAAGCTTTCATTTATATTACAATTACATTGAGGAATTGTATAAAATCTGCTTGTCCATTTGACTCTTGCCTCTGTCCATATTGGGGAGGTTGGTATTGAGGCTCGTTTCTCTTATTGGCTCCAAGCAATTCAGCAATCTGAGAAAATTGATTTTGATAGTTGCTATCAGAGCTTCTATAGGCTTGGTTATAGCTTGGGGCTGGCTCGTTTTGACGCTGATTCTTTTGGTTCAACAGCTCACTTAATTGCTCTGTTTCAAAAACAATTAATGATTAAACAATGAAGAATGCATAATAGTTGCCTATCAGATTCGTGGCAGAATTATCCATTGCTTTATTACCCTCAAGGTATGCATTTGGCTGAGAAGCCATTTGTTCCTGTTCATATTTTCGTCTCAATTCATCGACAAGTTGGTCATCATTCATGGATATGTCTTTCACAATCGTAGCTGGCTCAGGGTCTGAGCGTCTTCCTTTATTGGTGTATGATGTCTCTTGCATAAAAACTCCTCCTCCTCGAGTCGCTTTCGAAGGACTACAAACAAGCAAATGAGCGTTGCAACTTCCAAATATGAATTGAATTAATTACCTTGGGCCCTTTTGAATGAAAGACGAAGTTGTTGTGGAGCTCGATGTAGTTGATGATGTCGAGCTCGTGGTAGTGTCGCTACTATAATCTCTCACAAATCTACATTCGCAAGCGAGCTTTTGACCACTGGCGCTGCTTAATTTGGAACTTGCATCTGATCCATCGGTTGTGACGAATTCCAATGTCGTGGTACTCGAACTGCTATCAGAAAGCTCCAAAAAAGACATTTGTTCTCTCGAAGGAACAGATTTCTTTGAGCCAAGTGGAGATGGGACTGCTACTTTTCGAGCGGTCAAGGCAGGATGCCAAAATTCTCTTCCTGGGTTGAGTTCTTCCCTTGTGATTATTTCATCAATGAAAGATTGAGGTAGTTCTAAAACAATTTTCTGAAAAAGGGGTTATGGGCTGTGAAAGAAGCCGTTGTATACCTGTGCTTCGCTGGCAACCACTGAAACCAGCACGATGAGGGTAATCAAAGTATACTTACGAATTTTCTTCATAAATCAGAGTAGTTTAATCGATAATTAGGTTTCATTAAGCTCTTTTCAAAACGGAAACGGATAAGAGTTAGCAAACGAAAATTACTCTGATCTTTTAAACATTTTAAGCACTTTAATTAGAGCTCTGTTATAAGCCGTTAGTACATAGGTAAACGTGCGTTCTGTGTATCTGAACGCGCAATCAAATGGCGTTCGTATCTGCAATCTGAATAACGTTCCACAACACAAAAATAGCTCAGGAAACTCCAACAGCACTCATCAGGAGAAACAACTAAGTCATCTAACCTCTCACTTTTAAATCTAATTCGAACAACCAACAAGTTTGTTGCATACTCTACTAAACCCAATCTCTGTGGCAATAGTATTGTTTATCTACAAAACAAAAACAAAACAAAGCTGATAAAAGGATATCTGTTTATTTGCAAAGTTTTTAGAAATCAAGAGAACTATGGTATAAGAATTTGAAAATCGTTGCCGAGTTTAGTACAAGAGTTGTTCGAAATATATTAAACATGGTGTGTTAGTATTGGGGTTGAGCATTAAGTCTCTATTGAATATATATTTATGAATGAACATAGCAAATGGATATTACTATGAACAATATCCTTCTCCTTTTTCTTTTTTTTTGGATTTTCACACTAACTGTAGATGGCAGGGCCTTCCAGAGGAGTCTCCTTTCATAAAAAAAAAAATCTGTGATTTCATTGGGAGTAAAATTGGATTTCGAGCAACAAGAGAAAAGAATGCTTGATTTTCAAAAAATGAAACCTTTTCCTATTTCAAGGAAATGCTTTCAAGCATATTGGCTTGCTTGATAAATCATTCAAAAGAACCAGCCCATCATATTTTCAAATTTCCATTTGAATTGAATAATATTGTAGATTCCTTGCATCGCATGCTTCAACTTTAGAAGTAAAATGGCAACAAATTTATCATCTATTGCCTAATGCCTTTCTACAAGAAACGTACTATGCCGATACTAGTTGCAAGTTCTGAGTTCGACACATGTCATCTGAAACCGAACAATCCCAATTATTTTAGAGTGATTATTAACGGTAAATGAACAATTTACCTCATTCGTCCAATTCTAATGACCCTTTCTTTTAGCTAACCTTATTTTTCCTTTTCGTAGTTTTATTTATTCTTTTTCCTTTGAGTTAAATAACACGTCCGAGTAGGATCACGAGTGAATAATTATTTCGGTATCGAGATCTAAATATAAACGATAAACAGTAGAAAATTCAGAGAATACCTTTCTGACAATGGGCTTCGTGTTTTCAAAAATATTCAACAAACTTTTCGGAAGCAAAGACCTCCGTATCCTCATCTTAGGTAAACTTCCTATAAACCCTCATTAACTTCTAGTTAGGCCTTGATAACGCTGGAAAAACCACGATATTATGTAACTAATTGTTTGATCATTCAGTGCATGACTCTATCCATTCAGACAAACTGGCCTTGGGTGACGTTGTACAAACCGTGCCAAGTATCTCTTGAGCTTCCTGCCCATTTTTTCATCACATTAACCACAAAAAGCCATCGGATTTAACGTAGAAACCGTGGAATACAAAAACTTGAAGTTCCAGGTCTGGGATCTTGGAGGCCAGACAGGTATTAGGTAAACTGACCCGTTATTGGATGAAAGTTAACTCTTCATGCGATTTCAGACCTTATTGGAGATCTTACTATCCAAATACGAATGCCATCATTTATGTTGTCGACTCGTCAGACAAAGAAAGAATTGATACTTCAAAGCAAGAGTTAATGCTAATGCTTGAGGTAAACTATCTCTACACTACCAAAAGATTGATATATGAAATTGAATAGGAGGAAGAATTAAAAGGTGTCCCTATCCTTGTGCTTGCAAACAAACAGGTACATCTGCTGTTTTCAGCTCGGTCTAACTTTATCATTAGGACATGCTGAATGCCATGACTGAGGCTGAAGTAAGCTCATAGCCCTAGAAAACCATAGACAAATTTATTCGAAATAGGTGTCTGAATATTTAGGATTAACGAGCATCAAGACTCGCCAATGGGCAATATTCAAGTGCTCTGCGCTCACTGGATTTGGCTTGAACGAAGGAATGGAATGGATTGTAAGTGCGATCAAGAGTACTTAACTTCTTCAAGCGATGGATTCATAGAAAGTTTTCTGTCTAAGAAAGAAAATCTTGTTTTGATAATATCCATATTTCCCATCGTTTTATAGAATCTGTTGATAATGGACCAAGATGAGTCATTAAAATTCTGCAAGAGAGTTTAACACAATCGTTCATGATTCTGGTTCGCTTTGTTTGGACATCCAAGGGCAGCCTCCTCTTGAATGATGAATTGTACTATTCAATGAACTTTTTGTGCAGTATATGAAGAGGATAGATGGGTAGTAGCTTTATTTTAAACAAAGATAGTTCAGATTGTGAAACCACGTTTCTAATAAGAAAAATCATATAATGAGGGAGGCCTCATTTTGTATTTATCTCAATCAGGTGTCGCATTTATTGAGAATCAAATGCTAATCTTTAAGTCAACTTTCTAATAAACAAAAAAAAACATAAAAATGTTAGGGCATCTTTAATCGATGAGAATCATTTGGTAGATCAGTAATTCTTGAGTAAGCTGTTCTCAATTTCAATCATTTTGTGCTTTGAGGAGAAAATAAGTTATGAAACAAGATTAAAATGTTGAACCAGAGTTGTTTCCTAGTCAAATTACTGAAAAATTTAAACTTTGTCTATGAGAGGACAAATTTTCACTTCGAAAATTTTCTTCAATTTAAATCATCAAGGAAAATTGCCAAAGCAAGCATCATAGTTGTCTTATCGCTCTTAGGACAAGCTCTTAGAGAGCGAGAGAGAGCATCAAATTCTTTATTGGTATTTCAATAAATTATGACAATGTCAGCCCAAACCTTTTGGTGAATATTTTGATACTTTGCTTAGAATTCATTGTTCGAATGTTTTTATATCAATGCATGCATCAGAGTAATGACATCCACTCAATATATAAATCTGGGTTCTCTAAGTATCATTTCATTCCAAAAGATAATATCAATTGCCCTGGCAATGGCTGCCTTGTGGCTTCAATGTTACTCTAGAATACGTAACAAAGAACTTAGTTTAGATAAAGACTCTAGTTTGCTGCTGTGGATGCTGCACAGGATTTTTGGGAAATGCAACTGCCAAATTTGTCAATAAAAACTGTCCATTTTTCTGGGAATAATATAAAAATGAAAATGATAGATAAGGCCCCAAAACCGACAAACGCACTCCAAAGATTATATCGTCCTCTGGAAAAACGCACCATATGCTGTCAGACTTTGCCCTTAGGATTCCAAACGAGGGATTAAGAGTCTCGAAGCTTATAGCTGCCGTTTAAAAGTCTTTATTTAAATATTTGAGCGTATATTGGATTAAAGAATGATAACTGTTTGAAACTTATTAATTATAATAATTCCCGTATCAATATTTCAGGGACCTGTCAAAAAAATGTTACCACAGATTCAAAACGCGTCTACTAGACCTGTTCAGTCTGAAAATATTGCAGCGAAGCTGATCTTAGAAGATCATATGAGAAGTATGCTCGCAAAGAACGCAAACCAAACATACAAACCTTGGAAAAATAAATGGGCACCATCTAACCCACACTCTGCTTTTGGCGATTTTCCTCCAGAAAAGTTGTCCAAAACCGCCAAGCCAAAAAAGAGACTTCCTGACTACGAAACTTCCCAGGCTGCTACCAAACAAAGTATGGCCTGCGGCTCGAAACTCTGCTAAATTTTATTTTGTGTACGTTAGACTTTTATACGCTGAAAGGAAATGGGCTTGGTGGCCGATCAGCCTCATTAAACCCAAAGAAAGAGTTTTTCAGTGCTCCAAAACCAGTGTCAGGCGCGTTTTCAAAGAGATCAATAGTTGCCTCTGAGTTCAGAAGGTAGCTTTTTTGATTGCGACCAAATGTTAACAAGGTCTTTAGGTTCTACGACAGAGGAGACATCCCAGTTAGAGTCGACCAGCAAGGCTCTGTGATGAAAGTTAAATGGAAAATTTCTCCAGAGCAACTTGATTATCATCATTACTTGCCAATCTTTTTTGATGGCTTAAGAGAAAAGATCGATCCATATAGATTCCTTGCGATCATGGGAACATATGAAATGCTTGAAGCTGGTGGTCCGAAAATTCTTCCGGTCATTCCTCAGCTCATTATCCCAATCAAAAGTAAATTTTTTGCTTTGCCAAAGTACTTACTTATCTGTCATAGCTGCCTTGAACACAAGGGATCCTGATGTGATTCAAATCACTTTGAAAGTTCTTCAGAAACTTGTTCAAAGCGGAGAAATGGTTGGTGAGGCACTTGTTCCTTACTACAGACAGATCCTCCCAATATTCAATCTCTTTAAATCGAGTAATAAGAATTTGGGAGACAAGATAGACTACGGTCAAAGGAAGCAATCAACTCTTGGAGACCTCATCCAAGAAACTCTGGAGATTTTTGAGCAGACTGGTGGCGATGTAAAACATAAAGTTTTTTTCTTATCTCACAATATCTTAATAGGATGCTTTTATCAATATCAAGTATATGATTCCAACATACGAGAGTTCGACTATCAATTAGGTAGGGTTTGCTCCAATAAGTTTGTTATGTTGAATAATAACTGTATGTCTCAATATAGATAATTGTTAGGTTTTTCGCGTAGATTACACGTGCATTTAATCTTATTGAGTTCGTTCTACTTTTCTTCATAACATTAAATATTGACTAAGCTAATGTATTTTGACAGCACGAGTTTTAGAACAAAAAAACATTGATTATACTTAGGACACTACCCAAAAAATACTTAATCGGTTAGTAGCAGGTTTCGATGATGAATTTAAGATTAGAACAGTTTTCATAAGTTCGAAGCACAACCAAGATAGATTGCTCTGCTAATATCAACGAAGGCTTGCAAGTTTTAATACTATCTTTGCCCTTTTTCGGCTCATAAAAGCTGTACTGATAGCTGTTAATTTTTAAAAAATTGAGAGGTTCGGAAAAATTCGAGTGTCCATCACTTCATTTCAGCGCAAATCAATGCATTTATCGAATGCATCGTCAGTTCAGATGAGGTCGCAAATATCTGTTTCCTAACGCTTGTCTTTGGAGAACTCTTTGAATTTGAGAATCAGTAATCATCTTAGAAGTACTGCAATTTTCGTGTGTCAAACGTTCTTTCCGAATACTTCTATTAAATTTGAAATGTAAATAAAAGAAGTCAAAGAAGTTCTAAATGCCTGGAATTTTTCTGAGATCCTTAGAATCAATTTTTTTTCATTTCCTAATGTGCAGGCGGTCCAGAAATAGCCAATGAAATTCTCGTGAGTAATACCTAACGCAGCAGTATATAGATTAATTTAATTCAGGAGAAGAGCTATAAACTAATAAAAGATAATTTTTAGGAAATTTCTCAAAACTCATGGGAGCAAAATCCTCGAAAGAGCCTTTACAGTTGGCTGAGTACGTGGATCTTAACAAATACGTGGGTATGTGGTATGTTATCTCACGCATTGGTACACCTCTTGAAACTGGGCATTGCAATTCCACCGATGAATACATTATGAAGCCAAATGGAAAAATTCATGTAATCTACAAAGCAAATAAAAAGCATATTGACGGACCGTCGACCTCATACACCCAAACACTCTGGTCCGTAAGCACCAACAACGCTTATATGAAAATACAACCGATTTGGCCTTTAGCTTTCGATTATGTCGTCCTTGATGTCGATCCCGAATATAACTGGACCTTGGTAGGAACTCCAAAGAGGGACATGCTTTGGATAATGGCGAGAACCTCTTCCATCGATTCAAAACTATATGAAGATTTAGTCGAGCGATGCAAACAAAGAGGGTTTGATGTCTCAAAGCTCGAGGTGGTGAAGCATAAACAGTAGCAACTAAAGAATTCTGAGTATTTATGCTGTTCATAGAGATAATTTGCTTTGAAACTCCATATTTTTAGACGAAATTAATGTTTTTTTCTTTATACATTAAAGAGTTGGTAAATAGGCATCCTCATTGCTGATTTGAAAAATATATCAATAAAGAAGTGCATAAAAAAATGTTTAGGCATTCGAGAGGGAAATGACCGGCTTAATATTCTTAATCGTTTAGAATAATGACAAGACTTGTTTTCTGGATGAAAAATCTCAATGATGAAGAGAGAAAAACCTCACAATAACAGATAATATATGTATCGATTCAGTCATACGGCATGGATGAGCCAACCTGGACTGAATCGAGTTTCATTCAAATTTTTTGGGCAAATTGTTTTTATTCGACATATCATTCAGACACAATTGAGAAATCAAAGTTTATCTTCATACCCGCCATTAAATCTGAACTTAATAATCTGACTCTCCATCAAATTAAGCTAAATCAGATTTCTCTATTCTATAGATAAACACCATTGACCAATGAAATAATCATGCATACTCTCATTCAATCAACTCTGCTCGCTGCCTTCAAAAAGAAAATGTTATGGATCACAATGAACTGGTCCCTCCTCCATATAGTAAAGGCAAAAAACAAACAAAAAAAAAGAACAAACAATTCGTATTCACTTCTTGGCAACTTTCGTGATGCACTCTTAACGGTAGGTATTCCACACAAAAATGTAAATACAGTCATAATAATTACCGCGAGAGTACGCTTCCATTTTGCCCATTTATTCTAAAAACAAAACTTAGAAATCCACATCAAAGAGGTCATCAGGAATCTCGGAATCTGCAGATTCTTCTTCTTTTCCCCACTTTTGTGATTTTGGCTGACTTATCACCTCACTCTTTACTTCATCTTTCAAATCAATGTGGTTCTCTTGTTGTCTTGGGATTGATTGTTGAGGTGCAAGGCTGTTACGGGCATCCAACTCGAGATCTGGGATCTCAAACATCATGTTTGCTCTTGGCGCCACTTCAGTCACCTCATTTAGTTCTTTGAGACTCTTGTTCAATCCCTCTCTCGCTTTTTCTGGAAATAATTATAGAAAATTGCCAATTTATGATCATTTACCGAGTTTCTTTTTCACAGCAACCACTTTATCACTAAGCTCAAAATGTTCTTTATCCAGCTCTTCCAGTCTTTGATCGAGTTCGCTTTCGTTGATGGTAAATAGTTCTGATTCATCAACTATATCATCAATTCTTTTCGACCCTCTCGTTATCAGAGAAGATAGGTTCTTGAGATCTTGTTGAAGAGTAGCCATATCTCCCGCACCCAAGAAATCTAACATTTGTTTGAAGTTTTTGAGCATGCCTTCAAATTCATCTTCTAATAAGTTGAGTTCTTGCATATGGATTCACCGGGAAAACTTTATTTAGATGTATAACAGATTTGAAATTATTAGTACTCGATTCTGCAATTTCTGCTAGGGTTAATTGGAGAACTACGTAAGCATACATAAATAATGAAAAGGCTCCTTCTCTCATATTTCCTGATATTCTAAGGACAAACCAAAATCTTGATTTTTTCTACGATAAATGAGTTGAGAGACCTGATTAGCAACCTATTCTTTTCGAAAATTTTCATAAGAAATGGATGGATATTGAAACGAGCCATGGATCTTGACTTGAATGGAAAATTTCCAAAATTGAGCTACAAAACGAATAATCTAGGATACCTAGGATATTGGCATTTTTATATCGACAAAATTTCTGTTGACCTCTGTATATCGGAATATTGCAACAAAAGTCTTTACCCTAGATGAAACCTTGAAATGTAGCTAGCGAAGGTTTTGGTTCGTTAAAATTTTCAAAATAAACTGTTGCTAGCTCAAGAATGAACCAAATCCAAGATATCGAAGTCAGACAAGAAGATATTTTTTGCATCCTTATTCAAAACTAAACAGACAATGAAGAAAAAGATTACGCTCCCAAATTGAGTACTGAATTTGTCTTTTAAATTTTGCTACCTTGTCTTTTCAAAGCCGTTTTTATATAATTGTTCTCCTCAATAAGCTTGATCGGAATCACTGTGAATACCTTCTTGTTATTGATTGCTTCTGTTACTAACTTCTTGTAGAATGGCCGCCATATCAAAACCAAGCCGCTGGACATGGCTACGAGTCCCACAACCATATAGATTAACAAAGAGCTTTTGATACTTGCCATTGCATCTGAAAGATTCGCTCCTTCTAATTCAATATTGTTTACCATGATCTGATCGCTTGCAATAGAAAAATAGGCCCTATCCAGCTGCTGAGGGTCATTGCATACTGCTACCATATTTTCATGAGTAAAATTGCGGAGCAGGAGCTTCATTACAGCAGCTGTATATTCATAGCATCTTGAATATAGTGATGAAAACCCAAATTGAGCTTCAAAATTAAATCCTTTAAGACAGCCGTTATAGTTTGGAGTCCCTTTAATATCATCACATGCTTTAATTGTTGTGATGTTTGCATATCTCTCTTTTACCACATCGCTCACGTAGGGATTATCTAATAATTTTGTATTTATAGTTTGCATTGTTTGAACGATTTGCTGAGACACGTTTTTGAACTTTTCCATGATTCTGACATAGAAAGCTATATCTGCTTGTACTCCAGGATTGTCCATGGATGACATAATCTGAGCGATGAATCCACTCGACCACCCTGCATAAGGGACAGCATCTGAAAAGAGTTTTATGTTGTCTATCAGCGGGACTGTGTAGGATGTTTGTTTCTTATAGTATATATTTGTTATCAGGTAGAACGAAACGATGAAAACCACACAAATGAGGCATCCTAGCAGCACTTTCGCTGTGCTTCTTGTTTTCTTTCTGTACGTTTTCATCATTTTCTTGCTTGATATCTTCCCTTTTTCTAGCCATAGTCCCAGCTTCTCCATTTCTAATCTCTCGCATATTCGATGGTTCAGAAGATGAGATTTAATGTCTTCCAAGCACTGAGTGATCAAACTTGGTGAAATAGTAGCAAGCTGTCTGAGCAGATTTATTTCTTTTTCTTCAATTTTCTTGACAATGACTGTAACTAATAGAGCGATTCCAACACTCATAATAGCTGCAATGTATAATGTTCTGTCAAATATTGAAAGGATGTCTTTCTGCTGGCCATAGAAATCAGAGTAGATCGTACTTCTCATCCGATCATAGGTTGAAATTAGGGAAGCGTCTAGGTTGGATAAGACAGCTTGCTCGGTGACTGCATCTACAGCCTTTACAACAGAAGTGAAATAGGACGGAAAAGGTGCAACATTAGCAAACTCAGAAAATTCGTTAAATGCTCCATCCAAAATAGCATAGCTGGCAATGACCATGGTGATCAGAACGAAAGCAACAAAATGACCAAGATAATTAGCAAAGTTCAAAGCAGAGGGAATGCTCATTCTGGAAACTAGCGCCCTCACTTGATTTCTACGTGATGATTGATTTGATTGTTTGGTAGTTGAGGAATTTTTCGATTCCTTAAAGCGTTTTGCTGTTTCCTTGCTTTCAGGAGTTAGCGAGTCCTTTGGTTTGTTATCTTTGAATTCGCTGTTTCTCTCAGAGAAGAAGATGTATTGTTGAGGATCCAGAATAGGACTTAATTTTGCTATGCTTTCCGACTTCGCAACGCTTATAAGTCTTTTGCCGACGTTCGTTGGAGAGACTAAGTCATTCATTTCAGTACCATTTCCTTCAACAGCAATGGTTTGTGGGTCACATAACTCAAATTTAATCGGAAGGGTTCGAAAATGGGTTCGCTCATCATCAGATAAAGAGACTCGATTTGATCCGAGAGCAGAAAACTGCATGTTGAAGCTCAACTTCTCGATGTCAATGAAATTTACAATATTAACCCTAAAACAGATTTGGTTGAGCTGGGAATCTCCGATTGCAAGCTCTTCTACGGTATATTTCATTGGAAACACGAAATGATCTGCTTCAAATGATTTCTGCTTCTCTGGCTGGGTCTGTCTCTTTTCTTCTTTTGAGACAAATTCTCTTAGCGAAAGCTTACCCATGTGTTGTACTAGATCACCACACTTTTCATGGTTCTCAGTAAGATTGTGTTGGTAACCCAAGATCAGTTTCTTCATTTCAAGGCAACTATTTTTGATTTGTAGGTTTTGAATTGCATTCAAAATGTTTGAGTTCTTCGTGCCGAGAGATTCACATGTACTGCTTGACACTCCAACTACCTCATGGAAATTCTCAGTCGATTGTTTGTAGATGATGAAGGGCAAGCTCTGCTGAACCTTGAGATGATAGAATACAACAGATATTTTATCATAGAAAAAATCCAGTTTAATTTGAAGTTTAGTTTCGATTAAAGCTCCATTAAGTTGGCACAAGAAGCTAGTTTGCCAATCCTCAGAAAGAAAGCCTAACTTGTCTTGAGCAATCTGGTGCAATAATGCCTTGTAGTAAGCAGCGCAAGGTTGCGGATAGAGGCAATCGATTCTAAGCATTTCTGAGCATCGTTTTGCATCAAAACCCAAATCCTGCAGAAAATTTGGAGAGGAATCTATGAGTTCACCAAAATTAGAGTCATTAATTGAAAATACAGCCAAGGAGAGTTTGGAATCTGACGTTATGTTTAACAACATTCTCTGCTCAATTTTGGTATCTTTATCGAAATATTCTTTTAATCTTTCAATGGGTCCTTGATGAAGTTTATCCTCTCTAGTTGTTTCCAATAAGCTCAACTGAAAGTATCTGTGCAAGCCATCCATCAAATAGCACCCTTTTTGGAGAGTTTTTTGAAAAGTTGCTCGAAGATTTTCGCATTCGAGAAAAATTTTGATTGCTTGTTGCTTAACTTGATCAAGATTGCATATTGGTTCTATTAATAAGTGGAGCATGGCAATCTTTTCCTTTGTAGCCATCATAACCTTCGCCTTCGTTTGAGAATAGTAATCTAAGGATTCCAAATATTCGTTGAGATTCAGCTGACTTGACCTTAGCTCAGAATTCTCGAGAGTAGTAATGGCTCTTGCTTGGACTAAATCAAGGCTTATTGCTTGAATCAATCCCAACTTATTGTTCATTGCTCTTCTCATCTCAGCAATCTCAATTAAAGCTCGAATTGGTTTGTCAGCGTAAGTCGCCAGAAATTGAATCTTAGAGAGTCTGACTTCGAATGTGTTCTCATTTATTGATGTCTTTAGCAGGTGAGAATAGAATCTTTCTATAAATTGATGTAGAGCTGATCGAAGTGGCTGTAGGTATAGTAATTCTGATGATGAATTAGGATTCAATTCCATCGCTGATAAGTATCTACTCCTCTCTTCAGCAAATAAGTCATTTGATTGCGTCAAAAGGCCGAGAATCTCCAGAGTTGAATGACTTTCGAGATATTTAATGTTTTCATAGTGGAAAAAGACCCTCTTAATGCTAGAAATCAGACATTTCTGGGACTTAAGTCCATTACTCAAGCCCAAGACCGAGAGCTTCAAAAATGCTTTTCGGGCTCGTAGGAGAAGCTTGCAGGCCAGAGGCATAATGATTAACCAAGGAATTCTCAAATTAGAAGAAAATGTCAAATAGTCTTCTGAACAAAGTACGTACTGAGGCAATAGTGGAATCAACTGCCTGAAAGCCTCTGAAAAATCATCAGAAAAGCAAGAGTTAAGCAACTCAAGCACTATCCTTGAGAATGCGAGTACTTGGAGCACTACGTAGAGTCCAATAGGAATTGTACTCGGATATAGACTAGCAAGATAGAATTGCTTCGCACAGACAGAGATCACAGCAAACACGAGGTTAAGCCGTTCCTGATTCTTGCTTAGAAAGCTTTCGTCAAAGGGTAATTCGAGTCTCAATTCGTTGGGAATAACATTAACGATCATAATTAAAGGTATCATAATCCCAGAAACTATGCTAGCAGCGGTAGATGCTGAGGAGTTGAGTATATAAATAGCTCCGCAAAGAGTGGGAATGAAGAGGGTATTCCTTTGGATTGCCCAGGTTAATGAATAGATTTTCTTGAGTCCTACTTTTTGGCAGAAGCCTTGTTGAATAAATCCATGAACTTGTAATCCCAGAATCACCGCATAAACACCCAGACAGATGTATACCAGAGTTGCCTGGGAGAATGCAAGCTTCCTCCAAACATCCCAAAAATTAATATGAGAGAGAGTTTGGAGGAGTTTAGAATCAAATTGTTGGCGGTCCATGGATGAAACAAATAAGCTCGCTAGTTGCAATTCCCATATCAACATCAAAGTCTTGGAGACTTTGAACTGGGGCATTTCTCTGTTGTAGGAGTAAATAAGTCTTTTCAACTTTTCTTTGAACATTTTTATCAGTTTTTATATGTTAGTTAGCCTTACTTCATTCATTCCTATTAATAAGGCAGCCGATATAAATAGCATTCCATAAAAAAATTATCACATTTAATTCGCTCCAGAATCACAGATTTTGTTCTGAAATATCAAATTTAGTATTGTAGCATTTTCAACACAGAAAAGATAGAAATTCGCCTAATAATATCTGGACTTTACTCTGTTCGATAAGTTCTTAAAAGAAACTACCCCCTAGCAGAGTTGTGGTAAGCTTTGCCATGCCACTGAGCGTGCATGAATCCGAGCATCACTCGAGGGTTCATTCATTATAATAAAAATTTCTGTTAAGGACGTGCTTCCGTAATTAAGTATGCAAAAAATTCGAAAATCAAAATCAGAAGAATTCCAATAACAAAATTGTTAAGTTGATTCATTGATAGTCTACTGTTTTAGTTTTATAGGATAGGAATCGAAGTTTGAGGTTTCAAGTCCATTAAAACCATGGTATAACTTATTTTATTTGCAATGTTAATTTCCTGTTCGTTTTAGAAAAGATTTAATTTCTATGACGCTGATTGCTTCGCTTTCTTATAGCCTTGGCATGAAGATAATGTGAGAAATATAATATTGAACTTCTGGAGAATAACTAAGTGATTCATCAAATAAATCATATTAAATCGGTCTTGAAAGATTACCGATAAAGTAAGAGGCATTCAAATTAATATATTTAATCGTGATTCTTAAGATCAAAGGAGATAGTACGAACCAATATATTTCTTCAAGAAAGAAAATTCTGTGATGACCAATTGGAACTAAGCTATCATGAGCAACGTGCGAGTCAGTAGAATTGATTAATTTTGCAGAATTTTCGAGTCTTTTCGCTTTCAACGTTATGCAGTCACTTTGAGGAGAATTATGGCTTTGAAATTTCTTTAAGTAAGGTAAGAAGTATGGGCGATGATTGTAAGTCTCTCTGGTTATCAGAGACGAAACGAAAATGAACACACAGTTAACTATCGCAAATAAAAATAAGAGATCTAATTTCATAGACAGGATAATTTGCGTTCCAGTCATGAAGCTCTTGAAAAGTTTCATTTTATTGGTGAGGTATGAAAACTAGTACTAAAAATGCTCATGAACAGGTTCAAAGATCTTCTAAAAATTTAGCACCAAGTGCCTCTCTACCTTCTGCGGTATTACAGACATCATGTTGATTGTATGTGGATTGTAAAAACTACGTAAAAGAATTAGAATTAATGAGTCATCGAAGATTTTTATGTATATGTGCAAGAGATCACACTCTCTGAATGTCATTTCCGCTGCTCTTGGCGATCAATTATAAACAATAGTACAACATTATAGAACAGTATCTTTCCAAAAAAAGAGAAAAAAACAACTGTTTTTCAATCTCTCAAGCTACGGAACGTCGGTCAATATTCGGCAATAGAACCCTGAGAATGAATGCATCACAATGGCTTTCTCTTCAAGCAAGATAAAAATTCTATAGACTGATATTTTGTTTCTTGAAATTCAAAGTATATGTGAAAAAATATTTGTTATTCATGCATCACTTAACTCTTTCACGTGAGATTTTTCGTTCTCAGCACCGAAAAGTAGGATTCTATATTAACAAATTCATTTTTGAATAGACCCAAAAGATTACAGTCGACTACTATTTCTATGCAAACTCTCGAACAAGCATGTACATCAACAACGCTTTTTTGGCTTTCAGGTTCATAGCTCAGGTCCTACACTCGGTTCAGGAAGTTTGGATAATGAAGTTGATCTGATGTATCTTATTTTATAATTTAAAAATCAGAATTAACAATCCCATGGAAAGCAAAGCAAACCCTTATCAACATCAACACTACACACACGTCAAAGACGAAAAAGACGCCGATGCGGTAGCGTGGGTTTTCCTAAACAAGGAAGAATTTGTAAAATTCCCATTCAAGTTTGAGGAGCTTCCAGATGATCAAATTCGAGTAAACGTGACTTACACAGGCCTCTGCCATTCCGACAGCTTGGCGGCACGTTCATTGTGGGGCCCAGCAAATTACCCTCTTTGCCCAGGGCATGAGATCGTTGGAGAAATCACTAAAATTGGTCGTACTGTCAAAGGGTTCGAAATTGGTGACAGAATCGGCTTCGGTCCTTTTAGAGACTTCTGCGAAACCTGCAAATACTGCCAGAAGAGCCAGGAAAACCTTTGTGACGGTATTCCTTCTTCTCAAAAAGAAATCTATGATGAGTACTGGGGTGGCTACAGCACTGCAGTGCAGCATCCAGCCAAAATGGCTTTCAAAATTCCAGAAGCCCTTCCATCTGACGTTACTCCGCCAATTTTATGCGCAGGAGTTACTACATACGCCCCAATCGCTCGCTACGCTCGCTCTGGACAGAAGACGGCAGTTATTGGCATTGGGGGTCTTGGCCATATGGCTGTTCAATATCTCAACAAAATGGGATGCCATGTAACAGCATTCTCGTCATCACTCGAAAAGACTGAGATGATCAAAAAACTCGGTGCACGTGAAGTAATCAGCTCTTCAGACCCTGAAGCACTTGAAAAAGCTGCTGGCAACTACGATTTTGTCATTAACACGCTACCAGTGATGGACTCAGCCTTGTTCGAGAGCTATCTTAATCTCACAGCTGGGGGCGGAACTTTTGCTATGGTGGGGCTTCCACCAGTTAATGATAAAATTACTCTTAGTCCTTTCCCTATCGTTACAAGAAACATCAACTTTGTTGGGTCCCTGGTTGGTAGCAGACGTGAGACAATTGAAGCTTTGAATTTCTCTGCTCTCCATAATATTGTACCCATGGTTGAGTTCTTTGACTTCGATGACTTCCCAAAAGCTCTAGAGACTCTGGAAAAAGGAAGACCAAAGTTCAGATGCGTTGTTAATGTTCAAGATTGGGCCAAGAAGCATGGTTTCCATCAGAAATAAGATGGAAAACGCATTTATTATGAGCTTCTTGAGATATTAGGGGTATTAATAGAAATAATATAAAAACAATAATATATTCAACCTTCTATAAAACGAATTCTGGGACCAGTTCAAATACCTTTTGTCTGAGTTAGCAGAGTATTTTCTATTCTTAAGCAAAATACCAATTGAAAATTCAATAAAGGTGAATCCCAACAACCATAAAACTATATCGCAAATTTAAGAAACAAATAGACTTCTTGTATCAATGGTCGAAAGTTTATCTTTTCTCAGTTTTCAGATTTTGCAACTCTAAAAACAAAGGAGTCTTGCTAAAGATTTTAACATCTGCAATAAGAAATTCCTGCCAATACATAAATAATTAAATGCATATTTATCATCATAAATTAAGTTCAGTCCATTTCAGCGGACTTCTGTATAACTACAAGCCATTGATGTGCCTGAAAAATCGAACAACATATTCGATCTAATGAGGCTTTCAAAGTCATCCAATATTGATCAGATAAAAGGAAATTAGTTGGACTATTATTGTAGTTCTTCTATTCCAAACACTCAATCTTGACATTTGTTTTCGTGACTTCCTTTTCATCTTGAGATGTTGATGATAATGCTTGTTGTAGTTTTGGATCTGGAGTAGGATTATCTTTCTTGACGATAGATTTAACTTTGTCTCTCAACTGCTGATAAATCGATATAAACTCACTGCTTTGGTTCCTCGAATTCGTTTTCTAAAAGAAAATCATGAGTAAAAAATTTTTTTCTTTACGAAGTACATACTTTATTTTGAATTCTCTGGAAGCAAACTTTGCAATAACCTTTTGCGAAATGAACTTCATGATCACATTTCCAAGGCTTTATATTTGGTTGATTTGCAGGGTCGAAGGCACTGAACTCTGTTTTTGATATGTGCTTCGAGTGGCTAATTTTATTTGCGGATTTATTTAGAATTGACTCTCTGATGCGATCTTCAAGATTGCTAGAGCTATATCTATATTCTTTTGTTTCATTGGAAGTTTCTTCAGAAATTTTTGGACTGTCTTGAGTCTTTATCTCACTGATGTTCTGATACCTTTGCTGTAAGGTTTCTTCCAGCATCTTTTCCAGGCTTATTTTCATAAAATCCTGCTGCTCGTTGATTGATGTACTTCGAGATGAGTGCTGTACACTTGGGATTTGTGGAGACAATTGATTTTGAAGTTCGATTAATTTCTCTCGTAGACTCTCTTGAAACATTGAAAACTGAATATATTGTTTGATATACTCTTGGAGACCGCGAATTGCGAATAAATTGGTCATCTTCTTCTGAAGCTCAAGCTGTTTGATGAAAGCTTCAAGAGTTTCTCTTGTTGAATTCTCAGGAGAGAGGTTGGCAATGAAGGGGTTTAGACTCATAGAATTGGTTTTCGATTGAGAGAGTGTTTCTCTTGTTCGATTAGGAATTATTTATAGCAGGTGAAGAAGGTACCTACATTATAACGATAGCTCTCAACGGTCATTGTGCTTAGAAAAAAGAATTATAACACTGCCTTATATTACGAATTTTCTGATCTATTCTAACGAATAAATTATTTTGTAAATGAATGAGTTATGGAGAAAGTGTTAAAGTAGTTCTCTAAAAACTTGAGACTTGAATTTGAAGATAAAAAAGGGACATAGTGCTAATTAATTCAGCCTACAACCGTTACATGCAAGCTGAGTTCAGCTGTTAATACATTTTCCAGGAACAAACAATATTGAGGCAATCATTTGAAAAGTGAGCCAATTTCGTGTAATTTGTACTGAAGTTGGTTTCACCGAGAAACGTAAAGAAATTCGAAAAAAGAGAATAATAGTCCGTTATTCTGATGTTGCTATTCTCAATCTTAGAAAATGGAAGCTTTTTAAATTCATAATAAAATTTTAAGATATCAGACCATACAGAGTTAAACCTGTTCAAAAGTTCTTTGGTCTAAAAGCCATAGATGAATTTCTCATTAATACAGTCTATTCCCAATCCCGAAGAGCAGCAGGCCTTTCAAAATGAACCAATTAAGTGTAGGAACATTGATTTGTTCCAATACTATTTGCTAATCTCTCGTCTTCCTTCGCTTAAAGTAGATGCTCTCAGCAGTAATGTTCTACATAGTCCAACCACATGAGAAGGATTGCCATTGGACTGCAAGGAAATGAATGGAAAATTGAAATCAGCAAATGAGAAGTTGCGTATCTTGAACAAAGAATTCAAACATCTTAAGTTAAAATTTTTTATCTCAGCATTTTGATTCCTGTTTCACGGATGCCAAAAAATCAACCCTCTGGGACTGATTTTACAATCAAATAGTTCAAGAGAAAACATTGTAGAAATAAAACGCAACTCGACCTACAGATATAAGGGAAGGCCTTTAAAGACATTTATTCATAGTTTTATGGTTCAGAATGAAAACCAAACAACCTCCATTTTTGTTTGCTTTCCAAAGTTTATACCCTGCATGAGGCTCATACCAATCTCCATTTTAGAGAGGAATTCAAGAGAAATAAATTATGAAATAAATTGAATAATGCGATGCTGTTGTTAAGTACATTTTGAAGGCAAGCACAGGAGGCTTATGCCACAAAACTAATTCATAGACATTCCACTTTGCACCCCTTTCCGTTTAAAAATTTCACTAAAAAGTTGCTTAATTAATCGGACACATAGTTTTATTTTCAACTTTTGTTCATCAATGCTTTGTAATTCTAAGCATTTTTGATGCAGCATACAAATTTCTTATACATCTGAATGAACTCACCACATATAAAGCACCAAAGTCTGGCATACTTGTACTAAAATAGAAAAGTATTTCTTGTTACGACCAATAGAGCAGTATTTTTTGAGCAATCGGCTTCTGGCAGACCGGACAATCTTTGAATAAATTAGTGCAATCTTGGCACGTCAAGAAATGTTTGCAAGGCATGTACATAAATGCTCTCATTTTCTGCGAACACACTACGCAAGCCTCCCGATCTGTCAGTCCAGATTCCAAGACCTGACCGGTAAACTGTTTCTCTGGTAAATTCAAGTCTTTCAACTTCCTGGCGAACTCGTTAGCCTCTTTAGCATCTTTCTCTATTTTGGCATTCTTGATTGCTTCAATTTCTTTCTCAATACTCTCGAACCAGCTATCATTTAACAAAATCTCTTTTGTGTTGTCATCAACATTGTCCACATCGATGTCCATTGTAGCGTAGTCTACTTCAGTCTTCTTGCTTATCTCCTCAGAGTCTTTTTGTATTTCTTCCGCTGACTGTTTCTTTTCAAAGTAACCTAATTCTAGAATACGTTCCGTGAACAGTTTATTCGCCTTCACCTCTCTTCGCTCGCAATAGGTTTCGTACTGTGCTATAATGCATTTTCTTTGTGCTTTTGTGAAGGTGCCCATATCGTAAATAACGTTCATAATATCAAAAAAGGAATGAAGATCTAATTCTTTGAACTCTCCAGTGTCGGTAATCGCTCGCTGCAAAATCAGAGTAATCGAACCGAAAAGACAATGCAAAAGTTTTGAGATTTCTCTGTGAGACTTCTTCTTCATCTCCTCAACAAGAGTTTTGTACTTAAAGCCTTCTGATTTTACTTTCTCAATGATGTCTCTGAGATTCCTCAGCCAAATGTTGTAATTTTTGTTGACAGCGTTCACAACTTTCTCCAATATTTCTTCTTTCGCTTCTTTGAGAGGAAGACTCTCCGTAGCACTCTGAGTCGTAGTGATTGAGTGGAGAACACTTTGAACGTGCTCAGTCTTCTTCGTTTCAAAAGCCTTGCTTTCGGTTAAAGGATTTGGCTTATGAATCAATGACTCTGAAGTAGGTTTTTGGAATGAACCCAATAATATCGGAGGTGAGATGAGTGTTGGCTGAGGTTTATTAAGGGAATCAACGAGTAGCTGCTTGGCCTTCATTTTTGCTTCCAGCTCCTGGCTGAATTTCAAAAATTCTAGCTTGCTTTTCATTTTTTCTTCAGGGTTATCAAGCATCCAATTTATAAGTGTTGCAGGGTCAAAGGTCTTAAGTCTAGAATAAGCGAGATCAACATGGCTTTTGGTGAAGCCTAAGTTTTGGAAGTGATCATAGTCAAGCTTCTGGCCTTGTAAGATATTTGCATTCATTGTTCTGGTACTATAAATATTTATTTATCAAATTCTTTCTCAATTGCAGCCCCTCTTGACAGAAATCTTAATTAATAAGTGAATCTGATCAAATCAGAATCCAATCAACAATTTCCAATCCTGAAGTGCTAAAATCTGTTTCTGGAAAATTGGTTGTCCATTTTTCACCAATGTATTTGGATAAACCATAAACAAAAACTAGCAACTTATCTTCTGCAGAAGAACAACTTGAAACCCACAATGGCTGATGAGTTGCAGGAAACTCAGAATTAATTTAATCAGTTAGAAAGAGCCGTTTAGCGGCTGCTAGATAAACTTTAACTCTAACACAACGAATTTTTCAAGGAAATAGTGCTTGATGTTTTCTTGTCAAGACACAATTCGCTTTTTTTCGACTGAGACAATCATCTAGTCATAAATTCATTTACAGTTAACCCAATTACCTTCGTAATCGTATCAGAAATTTATCCATTGGTGACTGGAAAAGAGAATATTTTCATGAACGGAAGTTCAAAAGCCTGTGTAGTAGCTATGAGAGGTGTTCATGAAATTCAACTTCATAACTCCCGATGTTTCGTCTTCAAATCTGATTTTGTTGGCCATTTAATAGCAAAGATTGTTGGGTTCCTCCTCTACTTGACAGGAAAGTCTTACTTGTTATTTTGACAGAATGTGTTTGCGAAGCTGAATTAATTCAATCAACATTACGATTTAGTTGATGGATTTTCACAAAAGTGAGAAGGCTTCCTTACTAAAATATTAATATACACACGAGATTAACAAAAAAAACATGCAACTATTCTATTATCTAAGTCACTATTAGAATAATGATAATATTGCAGATACAAAATATTCACGATTAGCACTGAATTCTTTATAAATTTGGGAAGAAGATTTACAGTTCTTCTTCAGACTCTGAGTCCGAGAGTGCAATTGAAGTTTGAGACTTCACAGCCTCTAAATACTTTTCTGCCTCCGCTTCTTCATCCAGAATTAAAGTTGCCCGCTTTTGCTGTTTGCTGCCCTTGTTCGGAACTGGCATTTCGGTGTCACTCTCGTCGAAGTCCAAGAGATCTTTGAGCGAGATTTGCTTCGGGACTGGGCTTTTTGGTTCCGTAGATTTATTCATGAGTAGGTAAGGTATGTACAGTGGTGCTTTGTAGTAATAAATATTTTATTTGAGAATCAAATGTCCCCCTATTTAAGTTGTCGGCTCTTTTTGACTGAATACTGGTGAATAAGTTAATCAAGTTGAAAACACTGAATCTGCATTAATGTTACTTTACCAAATCCAGTATTTTTCATCTGATAAATTTTTCGGATAATAAATTTGAGTAATTGAGAGGAGTTTACTGAAGAATATTCGTCTTAAAAAATTCCGAAAGACATCGGACTGGACGATCGCTATTTTTCCCTTTCTCATCGAGTATATCAGCGTTAGTTGTAAAATCCATCGCCATAAGATTTTCTATTTGCGAGCTCCAGCCAAAGATGGGATTTCTATTCGTTTTTACTATTCATTAAGAAAGAAAACCATACTTTCCTATCATAAAATTTGTGGATGTGTCTACTACTACTTGCTTATAATCGTCATTTCCCGTTTGTTCGATGGCTTGATTGCATCTCAATAGTCAGTCGCAAATGATATGAAATTGGTAATTCTATAAATCATGATTTTTGTGAATGACAAGGATTTTTCTTGTTATTGATGATAAGTAATATAAGTTTTTCTGAAATTTGGATTTTACTCTCTTAAAATGGGAAATAATCAAATCAATTAACTCTCTCGCTAACAAAAAGTCAACATTGCTGCAAATCTCCTCCAAGCTTAATTCAAAGTTTCTTAATTTTTACACAATATCTAATTTAAGTAGGTACATAATAATACTGCAGTGATAGAATTTAAGTATTCGATTAGTGGTCTTATCGTCTTCCTTTGGAAATAGCATTTTGTTAATGCGCATTACCTGTCTGTACGTTGCCCTCAGGATTCGTATGAGTATGTGCTTGAGTATTGGCGTTCAGCATATGAGTCAAAATTTCCTTGGTATATTTCAATCTTTTTGCCATCTCTGCATTGCTGCTATCCATTGCGTATGCTAACGGATAGTTGGAACGTTCTCCCTTCTTATTGACATACGTCACCGTTTTGTTCTCTGAGCTCAAAATAATTTCTGTCTTATCTGTGAAATTAACTTGAACGAGCTTGTTACTCAATCTAAACATTATAGCATGTTTAGTTTTCATCCACTTCTTCACATATACAGTGCCAATATTCTTCAATTCCTCATCGGTGTACTGGCTACCTAGAATATCAGCTTTTCCGGCTCCTTCTAAATAGCTTTTAAAGTGGTGAAGAAGCGTGACTTTCTTTTGCAATTCCTTAGGATAATCTGTAAGCATGTGGACAGTGACCACATCAACTTTGTCTGAAGCCCTTCTTTCAATATACTCGAAGGTCATTCCTCTAGGATCGAGTACGATCTTCGATGAATCGTTGAAAAATACGCCTGTTGCCCCATTGGAAAGGAGATATCCCAGACCATATTTAGAAGAATAGTCAACCCACTTCTTAACCCAAATCTCTGAAGCCTTTGTAATTTTTTGAGTCATCTGCCCACCTGCATTCACGATGCCGAGAGTTTTCGTATTATCTGAAGTCTTTGAGTCTTTTGTGATCGTACCGGTTGAGTCCTTTATAAATCCATAGTTATTGAGAGAATTTGGTGCTTGAGATTGATTGTAACTTGGGTTCGGGTTGCTTTGGTTATCTTTGTTTGTGAATGGGGTAGCTTGCGTACTAATAAGATTATTTCGTTGATTTTGAGGGAACTTGGCGATTGCATTCTCATCAATGGGGCTTGTTCCTTCCATCATCTTTGAGAATCCGGGCCAGCCATTCATTGAATTGGCTTGCGGCAAGTATTGTCGGAGGTAGGAAGCAGATGGAGGGCAAGCTAGGGTGGATACAGGTAATAAGCTAGGAATCGTACCTCCATGGTTGATGAATGGGTGCTGAAGAATCTCATCAAGCGTAGGTCGTCGAGCAGGATCTAGATTAAGAATTTGAGTGATTAAGCTTTTTGCTGCGTCAGAAATTGGAATGTGATCAGGAAAAGAATAGCTGCCCATCTTGATCTTTTTATAAGTAGTATTGACGTCAGGGGTTTCGAAAGGAGGTTTTCCAATCAGCAAGGTGTAGCAAATCACTCCTAGAGACCAGATATCAACTTCATACGAATGTCCAATCTTTCCATCAAGCACTTCAGGGGCAATGTAATTAGGAGTCCCACAAATCGTACATTTCTTTTCACCATCGAACTCAAGTCTTGTGGCAAGTCCAAAATCACCAATTTTGATCTCCATTTTGTCCGAGAGAAATAGATTGCCAAGCTTAAGGTCACGATGAATGACTCGATTGCTATGCATGTATTTTAAGGCCGAAATTATTTGAATTAGGTAGCATTGAACTTCGAGCTCAGTCAGGCACTTCCTTCGCTTTATGAGCTCATTCAGTGTTTGGTTGCTACAGAGCTCAAGCAGAATGTAGACTGCCTCTGAATCTTCAAATACATGCTCAAAGTTGACAATGTTCGCATGATGAAGCCACTTATGGATCTTAATCTCCGAAAAGAGCTTCTGTTTGGCTCTTGATTTTGTGAGTGAGGACTTTAGTATTATTTTTGCAGCATGGACTCGCTTGGTTTCGAGGTTTGTCGTTTCATAGCATTTTGCAAAACCTCCTTTGCCAAGCATCTTGCCACGACCATAGCGCTTAATCAAAATATCTCCATTCGACTTGGTGATTTTCTCTTCGATGATGATTGTCTGATCGAAAGCTTCAGAGGTCTTGTTTTGTTGGTTTGCTGTTTCCATGCTGTGTTTTGATTTCTATTTTTTTCAGAAAATGGACTATTGTATCAGTAATTATTTTGTTAATTTCCAGTAAATAGAATTTCTGATAAAGCCCCGTTCTACTCAATAAAAACATATCAAACGTCTCTTGCCACTTTAATTATTTCTGATGCCTTGAACAGGCAATCAGAACGGTTCAGCAATTTTGATTAACAATTCTGTTTCTGATACGACTAGTTGATCTTACAATAGCATAACATTTACTTTCCTCTTCCATAACACAGAAAAGACCTATCACAATTTTCTAAAGCTCTTCGAGAAAATCATAGATATGTTATGTTATTTCCTCAAAAGTCGCCTCCACATCTCTTGAGGTATGCTTTTGATTAGAGCAGCCAACTGTGGATTGATCGTTTATTAATCTTGATACTAATCGAAATGGTTATAATATTTCGGTCCTTGGTTTGTTCTCGCTTTGTCCATTTCTGCTCACTCAAGAGAAATTTTGTGAATAATAATAAAATGTTTCTCAAATCGAAGAGACCAATAGCGAATATATCTAATTCATTCGCGCTGTTTGAACTGGGCTCAACCATGGTTACCTTCTGGCGCTAATTTTATTTGCTGCTCAGTGGATATTCCAGCTCATTAAGCTTTCCATTTATCAGTAAAAGGTTTAAATTGTATTCTCAAACTTCATAAAACTGTAAGATCTCAATGGTTTGAAAGGGAAATCTCGATAGTACTGAGACTATTAATTTTGCCAAAATCGCTTTTGAGCGAAATTTCGACGATTCGTAAACATGACTGATTGTCTAATTCAAGCATCCTAAATTAATCCTGCCAAGAACATATTCTATCAAATAAAGCCAAGCTATAATTTGTTCCTCACCTACATATATTTTGTTCGATTCTCAATAGACATAGCAACGAGTGCTAACGTGATTAATTTTGAGCACCTCAAATAGCATACATTTTGTTTGGATCGAATCTTAGGAGCTCAAGCAAGTCAACCACATAAAACTCTCTCAAAGGTCTCATCCAAAATGACATTCCATTCGGGGCCTCTAAGTATTTGAGTATCTAACTTGCAGCTCATTTCTCAGAGCTAGATTCGCTAATTTCCAGAAAATCAGGATCAGTTTGGGTTTCTTAACTGTGATGTAGTTTACAGATACTCACTTACTAATTGTCCGGAAATAGAATCTTTTCGTTCCCGAGTAGTCTTCAAATTAGCATATAATAAAGATGTAAATAGAATTTATTACTTCTACTAGTCAGTATAAAGAAATAAATGTACTTACTCTGGCTATAGAATTATATTCATTTATTATCCTATGAGAATTAAAATATGCAGAAATGAACTTGTATTCCAAGAGGGCATATAGACCATACTTGACTTAGCTTTGTTGATTGACTGACTAAGAGTTGCTAAAGTTTCATCTTAGTTGGTTGCCATCTCGAATGCTTCATTAAATTAAGCCAAAATATTGATTTTATGAACAGCTTTGATATTAAAGCCTAAGATAGCCTCCAATAGCTGCTTGACAAGAATGGAGGGTTTTTCCCTCCATGATAGGTAGCATGATAGTTAAAGTCAATGAATTGTGAGAAGGCCAAGGTCTAGATGTCTTCACAACATTCAAATTTGAATTGGCGCCGCCTTATTCCTTTCTGAGAAGACGATCAACGGCTGCTTGCTCATTGAATCGAGAAGTAACCAACTTCAGACTATGATTTCGTTATTCTCAACAGTAAATCGCTAAGATAGAATATTTCTAAATAAGTTGCTTCTTTTACGAGGTTCGAAAAATTATATTATAAAATTCGAATTGAGAGGAAATTGTAGCAATTTAGCCTCCTTTCAATATAGCCTGTTGCATTATGAAAGACGTTATGGAAATTGAAGAACCTCTCATCGAGCAACTTGAAAAGAGAAACTCCAAAACTCATGATCCCTTGCAAATGAAAATTAGGCGAACAGAAGACCAAGGTCTTCTTAACGACAATCTATCTTTAGAGAAGAATATTAGCGAATTGAGCCACTCCAATAACACCACGCAGCTAACTCGCTCAAATTCTTGCAAGAAAAACTCGCTCAAATTTTGCCGAAAAATTTCCAAAATACTGCTAGATAACCTCAACTCAACAACTTCGGAGCCGTATGACTCGCATTCAAGCTTGATTGCATTTTTCCAAAAAGCATTAGAACAACAGATAAATTTTCTTTCAGGTCGTATCTTAGATTCACAAGGTCTTCAGGCTTTGCATCTGGAACTTATAAAAAGGATCTGGGAAAAGAACAGAGACATTCTCTCAGAAAAGAAGAATAATAAACTGTCGCTAGTCAACTTCGAGGAATGGAGAACCATTTATAGTTTCCAAGGATTCTCAGATCATCTATTCACGTTAAGTCATGAATTGGACACCGTGCTTGGCAAGGTTGAGTTTGATGACGAATCAAGCCGAAAAACTTTTCTTGGGTTTTATTCAAAGCTTCTCTACACATTGAATGTTTTGTTTCTCAACTACATCATTTTTGTTCAGATACCTCAAGACAATGAAATTTGTAATCTCATACCGGAGATCGAAAATTTTGAACTAATGACGGTTGAACCTTGGCTATATAAGCATTACAACCACACAAAGGCTAAATTTGCAACTGAATGCTGCTCCAATTGCAAAATATGTCGTTCGAGTCTTCTTCCCACAGATTTCAAGGAAAGGCTGGCCAAGGCACGATCAAGATATCACGTCATCAAAAATATTTTTCAAACCCAATTTGCAAGGAGTGGTATTCCAACTGATCATGCTTATTTTGCGATAATTCCCGTCTTGGTGTATGACACTTGGTCATAATCAGCCAATTTCATCAATTCGAAGTTTTATTTGTGGGTTTTTCACATTCAGCATTCAATAAATAACAACGAGCATTTTGTAAATATATTTTAAGTTTAATTCACATCAAGATCTTCCGAAATCACAACAGAAAAGCCCCGGATTTCATACTATCGAGTCTCTAATGATACATTTGTTATACCATATTATTGTGTGATTTAATTGTTTAATTTGATAAACCAGTAAATGATTGTAAAAATTGAAATATATGAAGCTTTTTGGAGTCATGATACTGTCTTTTACTCATTGATCTCTAGAAAAACTGTGTGGGAGCATTCTCAGCATGAGAGCAAAAACATGATTCAGTTCAATAGTTCATTAAACGATAAGTCACTGTGTACTGCCACAATTCTCATATTCCTTCAATTCTCAGAGCCTGGTTGATATGAAATACATTGAGGAACACTTCTAAATCTCTATCTGCTTGCCACCTTAAATAGTTCAACAAATGGCTGCTAGATATTAATTAAGTCAAGTAATATTACACCATTCAGTGTACAAATGTACATCAACTCCGGTTTCAAAGTTAGAAAATTTCGGTAGGATACATTATCTTAATTTTTGAGATAATCCCTGCGTCAAGTTTTGGAAGAAATTTTGGGAAATGAGTTCGTAGTATGCTGGACATGAATATTTTTATTTGATCCTTGTCCATGAATTGAAATTTGAGTGATATCTCTTAGAGATTCTCATAATCAACCTTAATCCGAAGTTGTATTTTCCACTTTCTGAAACATGAAATATAGATTAAACATTTCATTTCTTTTGACTTAATATTATGACTTAATATGTCAATATGCACTCATTATCTCAAATAGGAAATAAATTCAAATAGTTATATAGGTATATATATTGTTATTCTAGCAACTCAAAAAAACTCATGCTTGTTCTTCTACAACCCTCTATTGGCTCCTTTTTTCTTGCCTCCAAGCAGATTCCTTCCTTCAACCAGGCTTTTGTTTTCTTTTTGTAGGCTTTTGGGAATATTCAGTTCCTTTTGATCATTTTTCTCTTGTGCAGCCTCCTTCTCTTTCTGTTCTATATAAGAGCTAATATCTTCAATTATAGTCAAGCAATTCTCTAGTAGCAGTTCCTCAGGGAAATTGCTCTCTAAAAAGTCAGTTATAATATCATATCTGTCCTCGGGCCATATCCCTTCCCTGTATAACAACAACACTTTTAAATGTTCTAGAGGATTCAAATTTTCTTCCAGGTATCTCAGTGCAACTCTTTTTATTCCTGGGAGCAGTTCTCTTGCTTCGAAACCTGCAGCCTCGATTGCTGAAAACATCTTGGTCATTTGTTGCTTTGCTTCGACTGTTAGTTCAACCTTGAATTTTTTAGGTATCCTAAGCTGAAGATAACTGTATCCGAGGCTTTCGACAGCTTCATAAATTTGGCCCAAATGGAATAACTTTTGATTTTGAAATAGGCTTTCGCTTCCAAGATTAATCGGCAGATTGACGAATTTTGGGATCGATTTACATACCTTCTCTATCGTTGTCTCTCCTGTATAAGAAACTTGGTTTAACACATCTGAAAGAATGATTTCCAAAGAGGTATGAAGTTTTTCTATGTATTCTTTATTGCGAATCTGACGCTTTAATGCTTCTTCGAAATATGCTAATTCGTTGTGTTTCATAAGTTTCTGAGGTATTTTTTCACGGAGCTTTTTTATCGCATCAGAGTCCTTTCCTTTATAAAGCTCACCCTTGAACTGCATCATTCGGAGGTTTTGGGCATCCAATCTTCGTTTAGAGATAGTGAAATGACGTGCAATAACATCTTCGACAATTTTCCAATTATAAATAACGTTGCGTCCTTTGCCGAATTCAGGATCGGGATACGAAGTGAGAATGATAATTTCATTAATTCTGGCTCTGAGCTCTGCGCCCATAATAATATTTTCTTCGGTGGCATCCTGAACTATAGTGGTTGGAAGCTCGATGTGCTGCAAATATGGATACTTTTTTTGGATTCGAGGATTCTCAAGAATGGAATTGATACAGTGATTCTGAATTTCTGCCAGTTTTTGGAAGGCAGCACAAACGTACAAGCCACCTCCATTTGAGGAATTATTTGGCAGAATATAAATAAGTTCGTGATATTCTGTGATATCGGGTAATGCGTCTAGTTGTTTGCACTCATACCAAGTGGCGTGCTTATGGATTTTCTGCCAAGCCTCTCTGAAATTTTGGAAATTTGGCCTCTCTTCTTTAAATTCACTTAGATAATCGCCAATTTTTCGTTCTATTGCTTCATTTTGACTCAACTGCATGGCGTATCTCCTCATTGCTTGGTTCGTAAATGATATAATTGGACCGAGTGAGGAAAGCAGTTCGATTTCACTAGAGTTTTCCAAATATAAGGCGGTAAAGGGGAAATCATCTTGAAGATTTTGTCTCCGAAATGCTATTTCGAAACTCTCAAGGCAGCCATCTTCCATAATTCGAAGGGATGGCATATAAGGATAGATGCTTTCGGGAATTTTGGAGAGATCGACAGCTTCATTCATCAGAGCTTGGAGTGTATACCCTTGCGTCTTCTTAGCTTTTTGACTCGCAAGTTTGTATTGTCTGACTACGTCTGTCACATCTGCAAGAAGAAACCCAACAACCTCGTTTTCGAATTTCTTTTCCCATTGGTTTCTCTCAATTGCAGTTTGAAATGGGCTATATTCAGATGAAAAAGTGGCGAATGCATCTATAAATGCATGGAGAAAGACGTAAGTGTCTCCTATTAGGTTAAGGTTCTCTCGTAGATAATTCCATGTACTTTTGAGGTGTCCAATCAGATATTGTCTCGGTGTAATAGTCAAATTTTTCTGTGACAGCTGCAAAATCTGAGCCATCTGGTTCTCGGAAACGGCTCCTGAAGCTAAAATCGAGTACAGCAACGAATGTTGAATAAAGGAAATAAGTCTATATGTAGTAGGTCTTAAATCTCGCACGCTGTGATTTGGATTTTGAATGTCCCCAGACAATTTGGGAAAATAGCCGGGAGGCAAACTTGAATAATACTTGGTAAGTTCTTGCATAGCAACTTCAGGAGTCACCTTTCGTATTTCCTGATGTCCTTGACGAGCAACTAACACATGATTAGCCCCTCCAATCGGCTGTTTGCAGTTGGCTCAAGGTTTCTGCTCCATTGCTCGTCCACAGTCGCCAATGAAATAAGGTTCACCACATGAGCATCTATATAATTTTGTACCTCCTGTTATTGTATTAGATGCGATCATAAACCTTAGAATATCGATGTTTTGAGAGTCGAGCTCTTCGGCTCCAGGAAGAAAAACTTTTGATATTCTCTGAGCTGTAGTAATAAAAGCTCCTTCTTGCATCAAGAAACCATAAATGCCATTGTTTTTCGAGATGGTTGGAAGCATTGAGATCGCGCAATGGATCACGAGCGAAAGCAATCTTATATTATCAGGGCTACCAGGTCCAGGAGTTAGAGAGAGCAATCCATCCATCGACTTGTCTTCAAAGTTAGTCAGCAGACCCACTAAAAATCGAGTACATCCAGCACCAATAATTTCCAGCAGTTTTGGATTCAATTGTTTTGCTAAGCTGATAAATCCTGCTCTCGGGAGTTCTTTATCGAGATATCTCCAGAAGATTTCGTCATATATGACTGCCAAGAGAGGTTGAGAAGCATCAGAGTTCTCTCCAACTACATTCATGATTTCAATAGCCGCTGTGTCGGGATCAAATCCAACTTGCCAGAATAGCTGAATTTTTTGTAAAAGCTCTTCATACAATGCAGAGTGCATGGAATCAGTTCCTGAATAGTCAATTCTTTTCACTCCTTCATTCAATCCTTGGAACTTCTTAATCCATTCAATTTCTTTGTTATACTCTAGAGATGCTTGGAGACTACCATACCGCTCACTCATCATTTTTAGGGCGTAGATCCTGAGACTGTTTGAAATCGGATTTTGAGTCTTATCATTCAGGATAAATTCGATGAAATCCTTCTGTTCCTGGATGATAATTGAAGCTTGATTTCCCAAATTCAATTTTTCTTGTTTGTTATTCACTTGGAATAGCCACAATGCATAATGTGATATTAATTCCTTGATAATATTTAGAGCGATTAGCTTTCTCAGATCAAGATGTTTTGACAGAGATTTCCCGTTCAACCTTTTCCAGGCTCCTTTGAAGAGTTCAAGAGTTGCATCTGCACTAATTTCAGCTGATTCTGTCAGATGAGTTTGAATATACGGTTTCACGAGTGACGAGCTGATTATATAATCGAGATGAGAAATGAGATCTCCATCATAAGTGATCATTAATTTCTCGATAATATTTGAATATTCGTTGTCTGAAAAATAATCATTTTCATTGAAGTCGAAGTCAATGTTTTCAAGTCCACGTCTGACCAAATGAAAAGCAAAAGGAGTGAGTGGCTGATATTTAAGCGCATGACAAAATATCTCTTCTTTGACCGCTGGATCTTGGACCTGAGCTCTCTCGAAACACCTTGTCAAATAATCGCTGTATGCGTGCAAAATCTTTGCCGGCAAAAGATTCACATTGTTAGGAGTAGGTTTCAATCTAGCTTGATTTTTTGCCATCGAATAATCATATAATTTTTCAAAGAATCTGCAGCAATTGTTTCTGAATTTAGGGTCAAATAGGAAACTCGAGCCACCCAAAGTCTTCTTGATATCGCCCAATAAGAATAAATCATTCTTGATATCAGGATGGTTAGTTTCAACATAAAGACACGTGATGTTCCTCCAAAACGTAAATTCAAGCCACTCATCACTGATTCTAAACCCTTGATCAATGATCTGTACGTTCAACACGATTTTTTCGAGCATTCGAGAGAAATTTTCCCAAGAAGAGGAGAATTTTTCCAGCATTTCAGGAGAGGGCATTACATCTTTCATAAGAGCCTCCAGCATATAATTCAAAGAGTTAGAATAATTCTTTTTAGATGAACTGATGTGTTCGTAGTATTGTATTGCGGAATCGATCTCGGTGTTATCGTCCTGCCAGAGTTCAGTTGCAATACTCAGCAGTGATGAAAACCTTCGTTGCTGAGCCACTAACCATATCTGCAAGTGAGAGAAGTTTTTATCCTTCTCAATGATCTCCTCTGCAATCTTTTCAACCATTTTGAAATATTTGCTTCCACTTTTTAACTGAATTTTAAGGAAGTATTGTAAGACATCTTCACAAAACATTCTTCTCAATAACGCATATTTTTCTGGATCGTTTCCAAAGTTCATGATAATTTTAATAGAGCGACAATCTTCAATAAGCACATCCATTTTTTCGAGCAATTTCTGGAGAGTATGCTGAGACCCTGTATCGTCAGGATCTTCCAGAATGCTGGGTTGCAAATTTTTATATTCTGCCAAGTGTTCTTCTTTGATCTTTTCGAATAGCAGTGATACATCCTGAAAGCTGAATGGAAATCTTGTGTTCCAGGATTTTCGAAGGATGTTTTGACCGTAGTTCATTCGTACGTCCTCTTTGCTGGGCATCTTCTCAAAAATATCAATCCAAATCAAATAAAGTAGTTCTTTTTCTTTCTTAGCAGAGTTAAGGTACAGTAGACTTCCCAGGCCTCCCTGCTCTTCAAGAGAGTAAATTATCTGGCAAAGTGGATGTTCTAAAATCCTCTGGAAAAACTTTACGATAGCGTCATTCATGCTTTTGCTCATAGCAAGGAGGCTCTGATCTGTTATTATCTCGACAAACCATTTTTTGTTAATAGTTGAGAGAGATCTAAGTATTCTTTCAAATAGAAGATTGCTTAATTTCTCATTCGTTGCAAACACGTGGATGATGTCCGTGAGGTACTCTTGATGATTCTTTGAGTAAGTGTCTTCTGATAGCTCGCTTGTAAAAGTAAATCTCATATATGTGTTAGCCAGCATCGCAGGAAGTAGCTCCTGATAGCGGATTATTCTTTCATCTCTCAGTATTTCTTCAGAGGTCAATGTCATAATTTTTCTAAAATCAAATCGAGTCTTAGGATTTAATGTGTCAATGACGATTTGATTCCAGCCAGCAAGGTAGCTCACAAATAAACCGTTCTCTCGGCCATCCAAAATACGCTGTCGGTTGAGGTGAATCATGATGATTATATGCTTTTGAATGACACCTTTTTTGCGTTTCTTTTGTTGCTGAATTGTGGCTCTGTCTACTAAGAAACGGACAAGGTCTATATGACTTTGGTGTTCTTCGGCATCTATCCTAATGAACAGTCTGTCTGCCTTGTCATCGGTAACGAAATTCTGAATGTACTCATCAAGCTGCTTCTCCGAATTTACACTGGCTAGAGAATATTCTTTTATGGTATCAGTCAAGCGAAGTGGTTCAAATCCATTGGAGTAGGTAAAAACTATACTCTTCGTTATTTCTGCTTTCTTTTCACTCAGTGAGAGAACAAAGTTATCAAGCGATCCATGAGGCTGACTATAGTAAATATTATATAATTCTTCCTGATACTTCGAGCCTTTAGAGACATTCGCATGGGGGATCAAATCTTCGGTTGCTGTTAGCACAAGTTCATACTTGCATCTCTCCAATATTTTCTCAGCATCAACTTCTGGGTCCCAGTTCTGGCTCACTATCGCAGCTAGGTTCTCATTCGTAAAATTGATCACCAACCAAGAAGGGTGGATAATAGATTTTGCGTCATTCTGTAGGTTGAGATTGCAAAATTTATTCATCCAATCTTTCAGCTCATTAATCACCAGTGCCATTTTCGGCTCTGATAAAACATTTTCCCAGTTGACAAGTTGTTTTTCGAATCTATTGAGGAAAGGAGGGTCTTGATCCTGTAGGAACCTTTCGTCCACAAGGATAATACACCGGAAATCATCATGTATAGTACAGCTGGAATTATTGGTTGTCCCGAGAGCCACTTTGCAAGTCTTCTTTTTACTGATGAAAGCAAAATTTTGATTGAAAAGATCGTAGAGACTTGGGTATATATGATCCAACCCTTGCATTATAATCGATCTTCCTTCTTCCATGCAGTTTATAATGCGACTGAGGATTCTTGAACTATACTCTTCCTGATCAATATCACGTTCGAATCGACTCCCCACAATGACCTCGAAATTTCCATTTGAGAATTTTTGGAGGTAGTTTGAAAGAATTTGTGGCCCAAAGTTTCCTCTCGTGATTAGCATGAGGTAGCGGGAGTCAGGATCAGTAAAATTTGAGTTTGTTAATTCTAACACAGGTATGTCCTTGAAATTTATTGAGGGGTCTTTTTTCTTGAGGATTTCCTTAAAGAGTTTAGAAGAGTCTTTCAGGCCTCCAAAATTTCTTTCGATTGCAAGGTTTACTGCATCCTCTCGAGGATTATCGGCTTTCTCGCTTGAGAACTTAGAAATGTAGCGGCAAACTGTTTTTATTAGAGAATAAAAATCTCTTAAACCATGGAAATTTTCTTTTTCAAATTCTTGTCTCTGCTGTTGTCGAAATTCATTGTAAGTTTCAACTAACACCCTGATTGTTTGGTCGTGCCCAGTAAAGTTGAGATCGAAACTCTTGAAAATATCCTGACCAGTCAACTGTAGATCCCTTAGAGTAAGGTCCGGTCTTGCAACGAAAATTGCTCTGTTCATCTTTGAGGTATCCAGGCGCCAGTTGGAAATTCCAACAAATGCTACTTTTGTTTTGAGGGAGTTGCTGTCGACATCAACGTCGTATTCGAGGAGGCTATGTAGCACTTTAAGAGGATTATTACGAGAAAGTTCTGCCAATCCCATTTCATCGAAGAAAACAGCTGAGATGATTTCTTCTCGCTCTTTACTATTCATTGCATTTTTTGTATTGTACCTCTCTTCAAGGAATTTTTTTGCTTTATCAAAGACGCGGATTATCCCTGCTGAGCTTGATTGCATTGAGCCTTGGTATGTAATTGGTATCAAACGAGGCAATGTTTTAAAAAATTCATCATTGGAGTCTTGACCCTTTAAACTGCTTACGATCAACTGGAACGCTAGAGTTTTGCTGCAACCTGGCTTTCCGCAAATAATAATGGGAATTCGTGTCATAAGACCCACGAGCATTGTGAAAACGTTTTCTCTGAGAGCAGTATTGAAGGCAATTCCTTTTAGCATGTCTCCTGCGCCACTCATGATTCTCTGGAGATATTCGGTTTGCTCCTTTTCTATGATATGAAGAATTTTGTCATTGATGGTGTACTTGTAACCAAGAAGCGTTCTTATACGGTGGTCTTTTTCAAGTGACTTCGAAATGTGCTCAAGAAGTTTGATTCTCTGCGCCTGCGATTCCATGCGGATATAATAGCAGATTATAAGCGACAAAATAACAGATTTCAGCTGGATCTTCTGAGGATTCTTGCTAGATATGAAGCTTTTTTGTTTGAGAGAAATTTCATTCTTACGCTTCAAATTAGTCAAAAACCAATTGAAAACAACCACGAAGCGTCTAACATCTCTGAGACTCACACTTCCAGGACCTTCATGATATCTTATGAAGTCATGACAGCCCGCAATACAATGAATTGCCGTGATTTTTATTGCTTGATCTTTAATATCTGCTATCATATGATTGATATATGAGATTTCGTCCTGCTTGAGGAGTTGACCGAAGTTCCACACAAAATTGAAGAGGGACTGAGGAAGTGGGTAAACAATGTATGCTAACTCTCTGACTTTTTGAAGAGCTTTCTTCTTTACCAGCCCGACTTCAACTCTGCAAGCTCTTCTAACATAGGGATTTACAGCTGCAATATATCTAAAATTAGGAGGAAGAGGAGTAGAACTGAAAGATCCTTTCAGCATCATTTCGCAAGTAATGCCAAGAGTTTCTGATGTATTAACCTCATCCAAGAATAACCAAAATTCTTTTTGAGGGTTCTCTTTCGCTTTCTCGATTGGACCTTTTAACTCTTCTTCGAGGGAGCTCGCTGTGACACCAGCATGAAAATTAATCTTATGAAAATTCACCCTCATGACATTTTCAGCAAGAAATTTGACCAGTGAAGTTTTGCCACACCCTGCTTCTCCCATCATAATGACAGGCAAACCTGCTCTGAGTTTGGTAATCACAAGGCACATCTTGAAAAAATTATCTGGAGTTATAACATAACTTTGAGCTGCGTTTGCGACCCTTTCCTTATCCTCTGATTTGAAAAGCCCAGTAAAATCACATAGTTTTGCGAGGAGAGACATTGGATCAAGCTTTTGGAAATTTTCTATCTGTATTTTCTGGACATTCAGCAGTTCTTTAAAGGAGCCTGGGATTTTCTCTGACTTGCTATAAATTGGTAAGCAACAGCCGTCACTAGTAAATATTAATGAAAAGAAGTCTTCTGAAGCGAAACTAATTATTCCTTGATCAAGAGCGTTGTACTCATCTCCAAGGCTTTTATTTTCGAGCATTCCTTGAAGAAGTGAAGTGTTTTGCATTTCCTTAGCCGCTTCAATAGATTTTACCGTATAATTCTTCGCATATTCCAAGATGGCATTGGCAACAGCATATTTCACGGCCTTCTTCTCCAAATGCTTGTTGCTGAAGAAAACACTTTGAGTAAACGGGAAGAAGAGACTGTATGCTATCTTCAGAAAAGAGTGAATGATGTAAAAGTTCGGAGATTTGATATCCTTCAAAAAGTACTCATGCAGAAGCGATTCTGCTGTTTCAGGATTGTAGTAATTTGTCACTTCAGAGAGCTCAACAGGTTCAAGTTGCTTCTGATGATATATGAGCAAAATTGAAAATACGAGGGCATGGATCGGACGCATTTCCTCAAGCAATCTAAATTTAGGCAATTGATCGAATACTTGTCTGTTGAAATATCTAAGTATGCTGGCAATCCTGTTGTCAAGACTGTTCTGAATCTCAATATATATCTGGCATTTCCTTGGGGTCACAAATAAGTCTTCGTAGGTAGAAACACCTCCCAAAATCAAAATATGAAAGAGCAAGTGATTTATTATTTTCCAGTTTTCTAGGCTCAGATTTCCAACATCGAGATGCAGAATATTTCCGCTGACTATCTCCTTCGAGACAAGTTTCTTCACTATCGTAGCATGAGTTTCTGTTCCAATAATCGGGAAATAAACAAGTCTGTTTCGTCTTGCCTGAGATCTAATCCATAAGGACTTTCCATAACCAGTCTCTCGCGAAGTGACAACACACACATTATAAGGGAGGTTAGAAAATTTAGCAGTAAGAGTCTCTTCGTCATCATAGCCCATGTTTTCTTGCCTGAAATTGTAGGTAAGAAGCTTATTTGTTAATGAACCGGTCATTTGAGAGGTGAGAATTGCGAGATCAGCAATTATACACTTTTTTTGAGACTCAAAATGGTCCAACATCTGGAATAAAGTTTTTATCAGTCCTTCCTGAGTCGAGGGCTTGAGGGCTTCGGGTTGACAGATTGAGAAAAGTTTTTTTCTGTAAGGACAGAAAGCATACCGGTATAAGAAAGCTAGAATTTCTTCCTCTGTAGTCTCGAATGTGCATAATAAGCAATTTTGAAGTTTTGGGAGTTCTCCGGTACGCCGTGTATGTAGCGTGCAGATGGTCTCAAGTGCTGTTTCCGTTTTCACTGGGATGAATGTTCGAGCACCTGGAAGTTGAGAGACCTCAATCTCTTTTACGCAGCTTGGTAAAGTTCTTTCAAGGTATTCTCCTAAGGGAACTAGATATTTACTTGAATCTTCAACCTGGTCGAGCTGAAAGGGCTCCAATTTGAGTTCCTTATTTTCAAATTGAGGTAATATATTGAGAATTTTTGCGTCTTTGAAAGTGAAATATCGATTTTTGGAGAATTGCTCTAACTCTCTTGCAGCTTTGTCAAACTGCTGTCCATAGTAATGGGTTAAGGAGTAGTACTTTTCGTAGGCCATGGCGAGCGTAGCATCCCATTCGTTTTCTAACTGCTCGAACCTCACTTGTTGATTTTTCAAAACATGTTCTTCGAACTTAAAAGTGTAGATATTCAGGATTGATTGCGATCCTTTTTGGTAAAGCTGCTGCAGCGATTGAACTATTTTTTCAAGGTGGTCAACACATTTAATATATGCTTCATACACAACTTGCTCTCTTTCGTCAGAATGGAAGGCAGATGTCGTGAGTTGAGTTTCTGAAGTTTTCAGGTTAAGCTGGATACGATCTCTCAATTCAATAGCATCTTTGATTTCTAAAGGTTTCGCGGTTCTACTGCCTCTGCTCTTTATCTCGACGAAAAAGGTAGACTTCTTTAGAAAAACGAGAGCCGTTCCTCCATCCATTATTGTCCGTATGATCCCTCTAGTCGCTTCACCTTTATTCGTTAATTGCTCAAGATATCCAAGCTTAGCTGCTAAAATTTCTATTTTCTCCGAAATATTTTGAAAGCGAACATTTCTTATTGCTCCTTGTAGGAATGCTAAGAAAGCTTCAATATGAGGACCTCTGTTATGATTAAGCGAAGTATAAAATGGGAGAAGCTGAAAAAGATAACCAACTTCATTTGTAGTTATGAAAGTTGTGCCATACTCATCAAGCAGTTCGATCATATTATTGATCTCTTCTTGGGTCTTCTCAATCGTAAACTGACAAAGCTTAAAACTCTTATTACAAGCTCGGAGCAAATCAAACAACCCCTGGTTGTTGTAAATTTCAATCGTTTTCATTTTATCGAAACAATTTTTCAGAGCTGCAATCGACTGTTTGCTTTCTGAGATTTTTTCCGAGAGCTCTCTAATTTCGGTTAGCCAAGTCGAATTTAAGCCTTCTGGCGAGTATAATTCTACAAACTTGAGAAGCACGCTAGTTTTATCAATGAAATCCGCTCGGTTTTGAAGTAAATGAAGTGATTTGCTGATGTCTTGAGTAGTTTCCTGACTGAGATGCAGATATCTGCTTAGAAGTTTAAATTCTGCATCTATGATTTTAGGATTATTGAAGTCCCTGAACAAGCTTTCAATACAATCCAATGTCTCTGTCCCTTCTTTATCTTCAAGTATATTTTTCAAGTCTCTTAACTGGCTAAGAACCTTTTGAAAGCCAGCCAAAACGCTCTCAATATCTTTTTTCTCAAGGCTATTTAAGCACGTCCACAGATGACTTGAGAATATTTTAGAATCTCTGGTATGATTGTATTCTTGAACAAAATTCCTGTAGCTCTCAATGTTTTCAGGGAAAATCACTTTGCTTAACTGTGTTTTGGGAAGCGATTCTTGAAAGCTTTTGAATTCAGTTTGAATATTTTCGCTGTCTTGAGCTTGAAACAGAATATCTTGGAAAAAATTGGCAAAGTCCCTGATTTTTGTTAACAGCTCTTTGGTATCAAATTTAATTCTTGTCAGGTGTGGTAAATAGTTGTTAATTGAAATTTTTTTCAACATCAATTCTGAAACCACTTTGAGTTGCTCCAAGTCAATTTTCTCTATCAGTTCTGCCTCTTCCACTACGATTGTGTTTTTTTCTAGTTTTTCAATCAACTCAGTGACTTCATCCTTGATAAATTGGATCTGCTTACATTTCCATGACTGACTGACGTTTCCCTTCAAGGACAGCAGAACCGCCCAGACATGATTCTCATTTATTTCTGGGAGAATCTTTAATATCGACTGATTTAAGAGGGTTTTATTGATCACTGCTGCCAATATCTTGTCTGAGTATTCATCTAAGTTGCCGAGATTTGGATAGTCACTAAATGACTCTTTCAAAAACTTCTGCAGGTCTGTGTCATTCATCACTTTTGGTGTATTCTTTTGAAGGATAATCTCTTTGAAGAAATCTTTCAATTGGCCACTATTTACGGATTTAATGCTTTGGAAAAAGATCTGATCTCCAAATTTGAATTGAAATTCGTCCCAAAAGAATCCACAAAAAATTTTATGAGAAAAGCTAAGAGGAAATTGAAGTTGCAAGAGTTCGTCGCACTCAGCAATAGCTTCTTCTTTTTTCCGACAAACATCTACAAGTGTCCTTGCCAACTCGCTTAGAAACTTGCTTGCATTGTCTCTGCAACTTTCATCAGAAACGAGGGTGAAAATGGGTTTTAGATGTTTTTTGAAAATTAACAAATCTTCTCTTTTTTTTATATTCTTCAGCAACAAACATGAGCAGATGTTAAAGTATTGAGGAGAATCTTTGAGAAATATCCACAGTTGATCCATTAAATCAGATCGGAATTCCTTTGCTTCTTTGGGGAGATTCTTCTTGAGAGCGGATTCCAAATTTTCGGGGCAAACCAATCCACAAAGCGGTGATCCTTTCGATATATGCTTCAATAGTTCAATTAAGGAACATTCTCCCGCGATTGTGTTCGCTGTCTCTGCAACTAATGTTATTAAACTGGTGGCTGTTTTCTGGTCTTGAACATCATCTCCACACACAAGAGAAATCATTTCCCTTAATTCATTCAGGCTTTTCACTGATTTCAACAGTTTGGCGACTAGACACTGATATTGTGCTTCTGAAAAGAGTGATTTGTTATCATTCAACAAGAGTAAAGTCAATTTGCTATTTCCCTGGGACACCCTCATCAGATTCTGAATGAAATCATTTGTTAATTTGCTGGAAGGGTCTTCAAAGAATTTGAAAACTATATCTGAGAATGGCAATAGCATTGAAAATAACGTTTCAGAGTCAAAAGTTGCATTCATTAAAACCCTGAGGAAGTTTGGTAGTAGATTCATGATATCTGCTTTATCCCAAATTTTGATTGCCTGATAGATCGTATCCCTTAAGAAACTTGTCTTTTGAGTGATTAAGCTCGCTGGCGGTATCTCTCCCAATTCGACAAAACACTCAACAAAATTTTTTGAGTAAGCCTCCCAACAGCTTTGATTGACATCGGCAATCACTGGAGAGAATTCCGATATTGCCAGTTGGATCAAGTACTTCGAAATGCATTTTGCAAACAATTTTTCTGTCAGCTGATTCTCGAATAGCTTTTTGCTTTGACGCAGATCGAGAAGTGCATTTAGCTGTTTTTGGATTCTGCTGACTTGAGTCTCATCTAATTTTACTCTTTCTGATGGAATAAAGATATCCAAAAGCAGAAATACCTTATGAGCATCAAGGGAATAAACATCAAGTAGCACGCTGGTATCGAACAATAGTGCGCTTGAATAGGTAAGTTTGGTTTGCAAGGGGTAATGCTTTGAAAAATCTTCTAAAAGGGTCATTTGTAGCTCTTCAAAGTTGGTTTTGTGGATAATGGTAAGAAAATATGACACAAATTCATGGATTGGATTGCCAACCGGTGAAGGAGGAGGGTCGTTATAAGTGTTATAAGTGGGATTAGAATTGAAGACCGTCCCAAACAGGAAGCGGACTTGATTTGGATGTTTATGGAGGGTAATTGGCTTGTCTGAGTAATATTTATAGAAACCGAGGATTTTATGATGAGTTTCAAGGAAAAAATTTATTTCTTTGGGCTTGTTTTTGATTTCCACTTCTTGGAAATAGACAGTAGGGTAATATTTTTCTTTATCTTTGGTGGTCTCGAGTAGATAATCGATTTTCTTCTTCCAATCTGGTTCATCGGTTCGCATTACCTTCTGTTCAACCTCATCGTGAAAGAGAACGATTTTTGATGGGCCTTTGCTGCAGTTTCTATAAAGAAGATAGACTGTAATGACGTTTGAATTCATTGATTTGATGATAGAAGATCTTGGCTTGAATTTTCAGATCTTTTATTCGATTACTATAAGGGTATTTCGATCCTAGAACTTGCACAATATTTAGATTGGCTTCTAAACCAGCAAATAGAATGAAGATAAGACCAGCGCATTACTTGTTCATCAGTTGTAATAAATATAAAGCTGAGAATAAAATTTTCCGACATTTTACAGGAGCAAAATCAACCATGAAATTCTAAGTTCACACGCCAAGTGCGAATCCACGATTTTTGTTCCTTTGTTTAGGACTAAATGCTTATCAACCATTAAGCTTTAATTCTGTGAAACTCCGTTCTTGAATTAAGTTCAAATATGAATTTTAAATAGTTCACACATTAATGGTAGGAGGAATAAGGAAACCGCAATATTTAAAAAATTAAATTCTTAGATCACTCAAGGCAAAGTTTCCAAAATTGGACTGATGAACTTACGAAACATCGGATATCGAGTGCTATCAGAACAAACCATAGTCAATTTCTTATTGTTAATTAATAATTTCATCAAGATTTTATTTCTGAGAAAGTTCGAAGATCTGAGTTATAACGAGTGAAAATTGAACTCAGCTCGCTCATTTCTCGAGATCTCCTCGAGCATTTGGTGGCAGTTTTTTTTTATTCTTAAATAATTAGTAGAGAGAGTTGTTTCTAACAATCTATTGATTATATATTCATAATCATGCTCTTTCTCTTTTTTTTTTTGGAGCTAATCTTCGTTGATGTGTAGGGGTGCTTGATGAATGAAAATTTCGATATCGATTTTGACACCCAAAAAAAAAACAAATTGATTCGAGGTTGTCATCAGTGAAAAACGTTTAATATATTGGGATAATTCGTTCAATTAGCAGCCAGGCGAATCCTAAAAGTTGATTGATTGATTATAGCTAGCCAACTCCTGAGTGAAATCTAGGAGAAAAGGTCGCAATACTTTTGAATAAGAGAGTAATTTGACAGATACAAGAGATTTCTCAAATGATTCATCTATACGTACATGCTTTTTATGCGTTGGCTCGGGTTTATCGTTGTCTAAGTCGATTTCAACGCTGTTAAATTGCAAAAGACTTCTGTTTGGAGTTAACTTAGAAGGAGATAGGGTTCTAAAATGTTGAGTTTCTATTCACTCAGGTTTCGTGGATTTTATTGTCGGTCTGAATTCAGCTGATGTCTGGTCGGAGCTAGAGGTTTCTGATTAGTAGTTTATGTAAAGGTTTGATTGTGTGTGTAGATGTAAGCATCTGAGGTATCATGTTTGCTCTTAGACTTCGCTGGATTATACTTTTAGTTCGGCACTTTCAAAATTTGTAAAGAGTTTCTTGCTCGACTTTTTCACGCCCCAGAAAAGCTGCCTTTCGAGCAAAATCTTCATCATCACTGTCACGTGGGTCTTTCTTACTCTCAAATTAATTTATTTGCAGCGTTAATGAAAATTTAAAAGATAAAAACAAATCAATGTAATTTCTCGCCTAAAAAATATCTGTACATCTATGATCAGATTAGAATTACAAACAAAGAAGAATACTTTCAATGTTTTATAGAGCATAGGAATGAGATGCACTCAAGAAGTTAACTAACCAACGATTTTATATTAACACATATATATATGGAGACATAACGACTATCAGAGATAGATACAACTAAAATTCTGTATGTATTGGGATAGAATTAACCACATGTATTATCCACCGCATGTTTTTTTTTGCAACGCTAATTTCCGCTTCAGTTACAAATCCATCAAGCACTGAATTTTCACTTCTTAAATACTCATAAAATACTACGCTCTCATTAACTCCATTTCCATAAAATGAATAGAGATGGTAAAATTGGTTTGCGTGGAGTGATTCTAAGTTGAGACAAGTATTCATACTTAAGAAGCAAGGAACGCCTGGACTATTTTTCAATAAATATTCTTGATATGGCTTCAAGGAAATTCTTAAGTCTCGGACGAAGTGAAACTTTTAAATTTTGGATCCCTCTTCGTTTGATATAATACTTGTTGCTATTTATTTGTTTTGAAAAAGTACTTGCTAATATCAATTTCTATTTAAGAGATATAGTAAATATTATTACATTTATTCTTCTAATTTTTCGATGAAGCCATCTCTATTTGGAGTCTTCTTGAAAAAATATTACAACTGCACGTTTCTCAAGAATAAGCAGAGGATTTTAGAATAATTCTTTTTTGAAATTCTAGGTGAGTTAATCACTCCTCCTGGTAATCCTGCTAGAAATATAATCCTTAAGCAAATATTTAAAGCTGAACTAACAATAAATTGAAGATGGAAACAGAAAATATTAAAAAGCTTACTGTCATCTTTCCAAAAAAAGAAAACAAGAAATTAAATTTGGAGATTGATTTTGGAGCTCCAGTCGATGATCTCGTTGAGACACTGGAAAACTTCCTCAGCGTAGGTGACACAGGAACTATCAAACTCTTTAGATCCCCAGAGGAAAACCCACAAAACTTGATCAAAAAGGCACAGAACCTTGCAGATCAAGGAGTGCTTCCTGGTGCGACTTTATTTGGCTTTGTAGTAGAAAAAGGCATCGAAGTTAAATTCGCTTTCCTTAGTGAAAAGAAGAGGTTAAAAATTACGGACAAAATGACTACATTGAAAGATATCAAGAATCAAATTTTTGTTGCTCTGGGTCTTAATCCAACCAGACAATACAATTTTATAAGACTCAGCAACAACACTGAAATGGAAGACGATCATACTTTCGAACACTCAGATTCTGTTCAAATCAGAGAAATTCCCAACGCTGGATGGAAGCATTTGCTGTGAGTGTGATTTCACGTTCCCAAAATTAGGGATTTACTGGGTTTAAGATGCATATTTCTCTGTATGAACAAAGCGGAAAGTTTAATTGACACATTATCTTCCGAAAGAATTTTACGGATTGAATTTCCAAATGAGGAGTTTAGAAAAAAATGAAAAAAATAGCCCAACATCTAGCTAATTCTGTCGAAATTAAAGCATGACTGAGTTTACTTAGGGACACATTCTCGGCGATAATTAACATTTTTGTTGACAATATATTGATAACCCGCTAATAATTGGTTTGAGATTGCCAGCAGCCTAAATCAAGGAGGTAAGCATGCTATACTTCGATTAGATTCTCCTTACTATTTTACCTTCACGCAAATTAAAGACAAGGTATAAATAAATCAGATGTTCAAATGTGAAGAATTTTTTGAATAATTTTACTTTATTTTACCGAATGGTTTTACATTTGGGCTCAATAAATTGTGAATTTACATCTTAATCCGGACAGTTCAGTTGAAGGTCACCTTATCCCTTAAAATCAGCATTTTCTGGAAAAAATTTTCTTTTTTTAGGTTATTATAATTCAAATAAATAAGCTATTGCAACCTCAGCTCCAATCGCTAAACTTCGCTTTCATTCTCTTTGGAATATCTTCTTAACTAAGCACTCTGATGTTCTTTGGCTAAGACTAGTGATTATTGATGGTTCATCAGTATATAAACGAAGAAAGATGGACGATGATGATGCTATAAAAAGTATTCAGGTGTTGTAAATTCAAGCTTTCTTTTGTATTATCGGCAATACAAGTAATTTTGCTTGGATTCTTGCTAGGATGACATGTACTAAGCAAATCAATTTCTTCAAAGTATGAAAGTAATCATCCTGGCCAAATCTTCACTAATATCATTTAATAGGAGTATGATATTTTGGCAGTAAGAAATAAATTTCAGTAATCACAACAGAAATACTGAGATGGAAACCACCAATGAAATAGAAAAATATTAGGCTTAGATAGATGAATTGCCATATTGCTGTACATCACCAACTTCGAGAACGTTAAAACTATCCTCATCCAGATGGATTTCACGAGTTACGAAATTCCAGAACATGCTGAGAATGCCTTATGCAGGAACCTCTGCTGACTGATATTATGGATTCTTCAGCAATAAGTGCATGCTTTGTATTTTTGGGGTTGACTAACTCCATAATTTAACGCATAAACTGAAAAGTCCAATCTCAACGCTAATTGCTACGAAATAATCCGCACAAGTAAATACCCTACGGATCTGAGATCCGAAAAAAATAAAAATTTTTTAAAATTAGGAAATATATGGGTAGTTCTTGCTCTTCAGCGCGCAGTACGAATAAGAAAGTATCTTTTCATCAAGAATCTTTCCTCGCTGACTTTCAAGACACTCAAACCGCCTCATTGAATAAGGTCAAATAGTTCTCATCAATTAATCTGATTGTTTCATATAGATCTTCAATGAGGGACTATCCTTGCTATTTGAAGCTGAACGCTTTCGTCTAGTGATGAATGACGCTGTTAGATACCTCATCGTGGCTGCCGGAGATCAGGAAGCCAGCGATAACGTTTTAATTGAAGTCATTTCAGATTTTATTTGGGCTGTGGTTGCAAAAAACATCATAAGCAATAGAGACATAAACGTTGAGATTTCAAGAAGACCTCCTTATATTATCACGAACTTTGACGAGTCGAAAATGAAAACGGAGAGCGGCCCTGACATCAAAGAGCTTAAAACCTTCTATTCAAAACTTCAAGCATACTCACGACTCATATCAACAGAACGCTCTGATATCGAAGCTCTTCTGAACAAAATGGATGATTTCCTAAGAGTTGCGGCAAGTATTCTTTTAGAAAAATAACATCAAATTAATGTTAATCTTAGAGAAAATTTCAAATGTGAAGGCAGAACTTGAAGGGAGCAATGATTCGTCAGTTTTGTAAGGATCTTATGAAGCCTAGTAATTAACATGATAATAGATCCGTAGGTATCGAGAATGCCACACAAAATTACGCAAAGATGATGGAAAAGAAACAAGATATTAAAAAGTTTTTAGATAAGCTTGCAGACGAAGGACTGTATATGCAGTCTCAAATTAGTAAGCTGGGTTATGCGAGTGAGATCGCTGAAGAGGTAGCTAAAAAAGTTCTGGAGGAGGGTGCTACATCCATTGCTGAGGTTTGCTATTTGTTTAAACCAGAGCTTGAACAAGTGCTCCACATCTATGTGGAATAAATCTATTTTTGCTCTTCTTATTGTTTTTATTCAGAGCTTTCACGTTAACTGCTTCTAATTTGTAATATCAAGCCTTCGATTGTAGGAATAGTAATACCTCGAGAGGGGTGACCAATTTCAATGCATGACAATGAGAAATTCTTGAACGAAATTTCTCATCGAGTTAGATAAAAAACCAAACTCACTTTCAAAATAATAATAAAAAACCAAAAGAGACAACTGTATCTAGCTGGAATTAATGAATTCTGCCTTCCATCACAACAAATTTGATTCTATATGATTCTCTTTGAGCAAGAATAGTACAACCTTATTGTTAAACCAAAAATATCAATTTTAGAGATTCTCACTATGGAAACAATGCTTTTGAAAAAATTTCAAATTTGATTCTAAAAGTGCTACTTTACATAGTGTAAATGAAACCGAAAGAAATAAAGGTAGCAAAGTCGATATTTTTCAAGAGTGTCGAAAGAGCATTATAATAGGTCATGCTTTCACCAAAAACAAAAAATGGAGAATCATCCTGAGTCTTAGAACACAAGCAAGAAATTTCTCATTCAATATCCATTCCATGCAAGCAAACTCGAATTTTTCTGAGCAACCCGTATGAGAGAGGTGTTATCTCGGAAACACACTTATACCTACAGCTAGCGCGCGTTTTTGATTTCCTAACTCTTTTTTCGGATCCGTTTATCAAGAGAAAACCGATTTGTCGAAACGGTAAATGAATCAGTTATTTCGGATTCAAGGTACCTGTTAAAATTAGATAAAGTTAGATATTTCAAACGAGTATGAAGCGAGCTTTCGCACTTTTGGCTCTCCTTGTCTGCTTCTCCGTTGTTGTTGCAGAAGGCGAAAACGCCACGAACAGCACGGAAGAAAGTTCCACTAACAATGCTACTATCACTCACCTCACAGCAGACAACATTAATGAGATTGCATACAGCACTCCTTATGTAGTGCTATTTTTCGCTCCATGGTGTCCTCACTGCCAAGCTTTCAGACCTACCTTTGAGGAATTCGCGAGTCACGTTGCCGGACAAGTTGGTGTGGGTGATGTAGACTGGTAAAAAATTCTCATCTCCTTCTAAAGTAATTTTTCTTTGTAGTACTGTTGAGTTGTATCTCCAAGATTTGTTTGGAATTGACGGATATCCTACAGTGTTTTATTTCGCAGACGGAATGGTGTATCAATATTCCGGAGAGAGAACGACTCCAGCGCTTGAGGAATACATTAATGGTGGGTATAAATCCTCTTGGGGTAAGCCGCTGCCAGAAGTGTCGTCAATCGCAGCTCTCAACTACAATAACGCAAAAAAGTTAACAAGAACTATCTATACCATTCTAGTCAGCGCTGTGGTCCTTGGAGTAATCGGAGTATTAGTGTATTTCTGTTGCAGCGGATCCACAGCTCAAAAGAAAGGGCATTTGGCTATGAAAGGCCCACATATCATAAAATATGAACCACAAAATAAGGAAGTCGCGCATCCATCTTATGACGAAACTTCTTCGTTCCTGAGACAAGAAACCGCCTAAACTGATTTGAGAGGTTTGCAAATAAAATTTTTTATTCCCTTTTGATCTATCTAAAAGAAAGTCTTCCGTAAGCAAAATTTCTCTCGAGCTCTTGGGAATATTTAGTTACATCATCATATATACATGTGTTACATTGATAAAAAAGAATTCGAAAATAGTTGGCAGAAAAAATGTCGATCTTTTAGCTATATTATCCTCAAAATTAAATTTGTTGAGATTCTTATGAGCTGATGAAGTAGTACCATTCATAGACCTATGCAGAAGGAAATTTCTAAAATGATAATAAAATTTTGTACAAGAATGCATATATATATATGAAAAAAACAAAAAAAAATTCAATAATATTATATACGTAAATGCTTATGAAAGGTTTAGAATTAATTCAATTACAGGCTTCGAAAATAAAAAAACTTAAAACTCATTTTGAAAAAACCAAAAAAAAAAACTTGAATACTTGCTGACTGCTTCTTTCAGAGAAAAGCAGAAAAAAATAGATAGTGACTATTTTACTGTTTTGGGTTGAAGTAGCGGACATCTTCTTAAGCCTTCGGAGTCATAGTAATGGAGATGAAGGCGTCATGGAGTATTGATCGACTCGAGCTTTTTGGAGACATTCTTTGTTGATGTGTCAATTTATCTTGAGATATTTTCATACCTTTCTACACATCGTTATATTATTGGAATTGAAGAATAAAACAATTTCTTGTTACATTTACTACCCAATGATGGGAGATTGCTTGGAAGGGAGAATACCTGATTTTAGGATTTTTTTCCAAAAGATGCTTTAGAAGATCTTTTGCTTCAACTGATATGTCTCTCCAAATTCCTTCACTTGTGTCATAACTGCCTTTTGTTATCTTTGCTATCAACTCCTCTTTGCTTAATGAACAGAAATGACAACGATAAAGCCCAATCAGGAAAGAGAATTTTACAATTCAGCCTGGAATGGTTGATATCCACAAAGCATTGTGTATAAGATGACCCCCACACTCCAAGTATCGACAACCTCACTATAAGACCAAAAAAAAGATAGAGATGAACATTTTGATTCGGAAGGAAGAGAGATAACTCACGTGTATTCCAAATCCTGAAACACTTCTGGAGCTAAGTAAGCAACAGTACCAGTGTATGTCCACATTTTGAAGTTTGCTGTCGAAAGTGCTGAGTAAGGTTTAATACTTGAATCGTTGAATTTCGAGACGTTAAAATCAATAATCTTCACATTCTCTCTATCTGAAAATTCATGAGTAAATAGGCCAGTATGAATATTTTTACCTTTCGAAACGAGTATATTTTGGAGTTTAAGATCTCTGTGGCAGACACCATTTCGATGCAAATACTGAACTCCGAGAAGGATTTGCTTTAAAATTCGAGCCGCTTTTGTTTCTGATGGCCAAGCTCTTATTAACAATTTGGGGACAAATCTAGTTACCACTCAGTCTCCCACGGCTTTCAATAATATGCTGCAATTCTCTTCCAGGAAAATACTCCATTACGGTATAAATTTTATTTTTCACACAGTCGATGTACATCTCAAACACATTTATAACGTTCCGATGAGATAGCTTCTGCCTCTTGCTGAATTCCTTTAAATGCTTATGGACGAATCATTAATTTTCACATTAAATCATTCAAAAACATACTAAGATAATGTTTTCTTCGTCAGAATTCGAGTTTGTTATTTTGACAGCGACAACTTGCCCACTTTTAATCGATCGGCATTTTTTCACAATTCCAGAGCATCCCTGTCCAAGGGTCTCGAGCTCTTCGTAGTAATTAGCAAAATCTCCTGAAATAAAATAAAGAGATGATGTCTTCATCTGGTTGATCTCAGATCTGAAGTGCTCAGAGAAATCAGTCTCTCCCAGAGTGGCTTTGCAATTTTCAAAGATATGACATTTTGAATAACAAAAGAAAGTACTCATGGATCGACTTCTTTTTGTGGGAGAAGCCTTTTCTCTAATCGGAGATCTTGCTTGACTATCGAAGTCTGAATTATCTTCATCTTGACTGCCTTTAAATGAATAAGAGTTTCCGTAGCTGAATCTACTGTGTTTTGGTTCTAATGCAAATTTTTCGAACAGAATTGAAGTAGGAAAAGATTACTTTCTGTGATAAGCTTTTTCAGTTCTGCACTTCCGTCTGATTCTTGTGATTCTGAACCTGATGTGAACATTTGAGCTAAATTTCCAGAAAGAATTAGTGCATTATTTGCAGTATTTCATACTCATCAAATTTTTTCTAATAGATTCGAGAGAATCTCGAAAGCGGCCTGTCCTCGTGGAGCTAACTCGTTGAGAAGGTCTCTCGATGTTTTTTGATTCTTCATTTAATGGAATGGTCAAACTAGATATATGTAAAATCCATGAGTCAAACTAATTAGCGAAGGGTTTGAGCACTGTAGATCTCTGAGCTCGCATTGACTCTCTGCTTTTGTAGTAACATTTGGGATGTCCGACATATCCATAAGAGCCAATTTTGAAATTGCCACCTTCAAACTGAACTGCGATTTAAAAGTTGTAAAGGCCTTTAACTATCAATTTTTATCTAATTCAGTAAAACAGAATTCCGAAAATAACGTTAGAATTCAGTAAACACCCATAATTTTTGAAATCATCGGAAGGGATAATGTGTTGCTCACGCGTGCTCTCTTTAGCACAATCTAGCAAGAGATTCTTCTGATCCATAGGAGAGAATTATCTTAATTTGATATGTAGAGTTCAGCTGAAAACTAGTAAAACTTCGTTTGTCTTGAGTGGCTGAAAAATTGTTTCAGATTTGATGAAGTCCAGGTTCTCTGCTAGCAAATTCCAAAGGATTAGTTTGAAAAACATGATCATGGATAGTCAAATTCAATGTAACTGCGCTATACATTTTAACGACTTTACTGGTTCTTGATTAATTTTTAACGGACTCGTCACCCACATCAATTTAAAACAATCTGAGAAGCCTTCGCTATTTTTCAAATTTAAGAGTGAAGTGAGGAAATGCATATTGAATATTTAAACAGCAAACCTCAAAAGGAAACCTTTTCTCTTAATACTAGGAATTTATAAAAGCGCATTCTACTTTCATTTGAGTTACTTCTTCAATAGATTTGAATGATGATTAGGGGCAATTGCTAGTGTTCTTCTTTCGAGAGTAAACTCTTTTTGTTTGTTTGTTTTGAGTTTCTGAAAAGAATATTATGAAGCGAGCAATATATTATGTTTTAATATGTGTAGCCAAAAAAAAGAAGAGGGAAAAAAAAGAGAGGAGAATAATCAGATAATCATTATTTGTCTTAGAAGATTAATTTCTGCTATAGTAAACTCTTTTTCGTGCAATTTTACGAATTATCAAGAATATCGCTTCAGCCTTGGGTAGTTCTCGAAGAAAGAGTGAATTGTTAAATGTCCGGATTAGTTGAGAAATTGATGATATTAACGAAAACTATCGATAGTGTAATACTTTTTTGCAAAAAATGGTTCTTGAAAGTGCTGCTTCATGTCGCTCTGAGTCGAAAGTTCATCTAACAGAAAAAATGATTCAAACGAGTCTGCTAATCTTAAAAGAGCCAATCAACAAATTGAGCTTATTTTCAACATCATTATGATACTGAAATATCCCCAATACACATCGTCTGAATTCAAGCTGTCATTCTTTTCTCTCGCAATGAAAGGTCGGAAAGGAAAGAATTTTTCACGAGAGAATGATGAATAAAGTGAATTATCCTTTTCCTTCCAAGAAAAAAGGAGGTTGCTGCTAAATAGTCCCAGCACCTCAATCTCAAATTGATAAAAATTGAGATATTCAATATTTTCATCAAACAATATACCAAAGAGAGCGCAACCACATTGTAAAAGGGTATAAAAGAGAACAAATAATCTGTTGATTACGAGGCAATACTGATTGATTCATACAACTCCGTAGGGTAAGTCAACATTCGGTTGACCATCGCAACAATATTTAATTCAACACTGTACTAATATTTAACCTTTAGGATCATGTGGAATGTTCAATCAAATTGCTGGCATTGCTCATTAATTTCAACTGATTAAACAGCATCTGAGTCAATTTGAACTTCCAAGTAGGAAGAATTGTACTTTTTTATCAGGAAAAATCTGAGGGTTTGCTTTTTTGACAGGTGTTTATTATATTCCTCAATGAAAAAGCGTAATCTTTCTTCGTCAATTGCGTTTCTCCGTCTTAAAATGCAAAGCAGAACAAAGACCAGTACCGAATAAACACCAATCGCACCGAGAGTCAATAATTTGAGTTCTTCCATCTCAGGGAGGGCGATGTATGACATCAAAATTGTGCTCAATACACCAGTAAGAAAAATTGCAATGAAAAGCAACTTTCTTCTTCTCCGTTGAGTATAGCCATTCAAGGCATATTCCAAACTTCCAATAAAGTTCACCACAGCCTGATGATAAACTATGTATTCTGGTCCTTTCGCCCACAAAGAACTGCGAATGCTTTTTATCGGATCATGGTAATCAATTGTTAGAAAAAATCGATTGATATCATCTTGAGGAACTTCAGAATTCACTTCTTCAATCAGAGGAGACACCATGGGAGCCTGCATTTGTAACCTTCGCTTAAAGTTTTTTTTGTTAGTTTTAGAGATTTGGTTATTTAATCTTGATGATTTGTTTGGTATTATATTATACCTTTACGATATTGGCACCAAACAACTCCAGAAATACTGTTTAATGTAACGACCTTGAGTTATACAGCATGAGAGAAGTCTCCAAGTGTTTGCAATTCAGATTGCTACCATTTTTTTTAAGACTTGATAATTTATTAATGATGCAAGAGTATCAATAAGATATCGTAGCAAAAATGAAATTTCTTCAATTGCAAGAGAAGCGCTCAGCCCCAACTTCCAAATCTGGCTCTCTTGACATATCCTCGTGTTAGCATTCTAGTGAGAATCTCATTCTGCATGAGTCTTCCACACATATCAGGGCCTTACTCATGTAACTCTTCTTATGTAAAATAGATTTAACTAGCAATTTACTCTTTTGATAACTCCATCTATCCTCTTCAAAAATATTTATATAGTAACACAACGAGGAGTAATTGCAACATATCCATCTTTAGAGTCTAATCTGTTGTGGACAGCAGAAATGTTTATAATTAAATATTAGACAACCTTGTCCTTTCTGATTTAATTGGGCAACATATCAAAATCTCGAGTACAATTTGACTATTTTAGCTATGGACACTCGCTTAACATTCTTCAAGATTTTTTTTTTCTTTCTTATAAACCTTGAACGTCATGGTCCAAACTTATCTTCAAGATATCGAACTCAGTGATTTTAGTACATACATTGTTTGATGCTAGTATATTGATTGAGATTAATTGAGGTTCCTTATAATATTATCTGTACAGAAAAATTACTTTTATGACTTTTCAAACGCATTGTGTGGATTAACGAGTAAGCGGACGTATAGTTATGTCAAAAGATATTATTCTATTATTTGAATCCTCCCCTAATTTTTTCTAATTTTTCGATATAAGATTTCCTCTTTTCGATATTGGCGAGCATCTCCAGGCAATCTTTTGCATCTAGATCCAGATTGTTCACCAATTTCTTTAGGTTCACGCATCTTGTCGCATAATCAAGCACCCAACCAGCGACATAGAATGAAGCATCGACATTTCCTTGGAGCAAGCCATTATACATTTCTTGAATTAGATCAAATTGGCTGATTTGGTAATCACTAAGTTTCATCGGGTCACAATTCTTAATCATGGGAGTAAATTTATTTGTCTTAAGCAGCAGCAGTAAACTGTTCCAGTCTTTTCCTGAGATTTCGTTTGCTAGGCTTGGATCTATAAAAATATACAAACATGCTCTTAATCCGTCCATAATGCTAGGATATGGGTTCCTAAGGCATGGTAATGTCGGAATCTGCTTGCTTTTTAGAATTTGGTCCAACCGATTTGCACACTCTTCGCGAAGTTCTAGCGTTTGATTTACAGAGTCTCTCAATTGAGGAGAGAGTGATTTCATGAGGCTGGCCCTTCTATCATCAATGGAATCGGTTGTTGACTTCTCTCGTTTAATCAACATTTCCATGGTACGGTGAACATGACGCTTGAATAACTTGGAAACCAAACGAACTTTGAATAAATCGCCATTCAAACCGATAAATTCAAAGATATAGCACCAAATTCCTTGGTGCAGTTGCTGGATTTGATCCTTTGTTGAAATTGGAGTTGTATTAGAACGAGCACCCTTTGCTCGAGTCTTGGAGAACGAGGTGACTGGCTTTTTAATCATTAAAGCTTTTTGCTATTTGCTCTGGAGAGAATTTCCAGTATAAAAAGATGAGCTTTGATCTGACCAGAAACAATTTCTTTTTTCTGAAAGAGCCAATCAAATTAGTTTGAAATCTCACTCTAACGCTTATCTTAAGCAATTAATGAAAAGGTTCACTTATATTCTATGTGAGCATTCGAGAAATCATTCCCATTGAACTACCCGAGTAAAATTTGGAAATTCCACATCTTTGTTTTTAACACCCTCTGCGTTGTTGTCTGTTGCGCTTGTATTCCTCTGAAAAGTGGAAGGATTGAGACAATCAAATGTTAGGACGAGGCAATTGGATAATAGCCATCTATAAGACCAATCATTCAAGAAGTTTCGATCACATCATTTGTAGGCACGGATGGTGATTGATGGAATAATTTCTATCATTTTGTGGACAATGGTCAAATTATGACTTCTGAACCCCCCAAAATACAAAGGGTAGGGGCTTTTATCCATGATTAACCTTGACGATTCGGATCTCATCTTGATTTTATCGATATCTGATTTGGATGACAGTATGTCAGGAGAATCCGAAAGCACATGAAAGTGTTTCTATATTTTTTTGACATACGTACCTTTCTAGTAAGAATGAAAATCCCCTTTTTCCCCCCTCTTCTCTAATAATTCTCATGAAACGTTATCAACGATCTATTTCACAGGGTTACATCTCACAAAAATTATTCACACATTGCTTAGTTTGACAAAAAATTAAAAAATGCTGTCTTTTTTACAATTGATGTCCATTTATCAAATAAAAACTAGCTATTCAACATATTCACGCTTACATATTGGACAATTTTTCTTTCTTTGTGTCCAATATCGTATGCAGTCATAATGGAATAAATGCTGGCATGACTTCCAATGTACAATCCTTTGCTTTTCTTTAAATTCTTCCAAGCAGATCGCACAGACTTCTTCTTGAGCAAATCCTTCTGGATATTTCTTCGAGTCAAACTCCTGCACATCAAATTCAATATTTATCAATCCAGAATCAATAACATCGGTTTGATCATTCGAGTTATTTTCAAAACTGGCAAAGTAATTTGGAAAAAGCTTTCTGATAATCAGAGAGACCAAAATTCCAATAACACCGAGAACTGCACAGATCACAGCAATGAATCCTGGTACAAGAGTCCAGGTGTAGTAAAGAAAGATGAAAAGTAAATTAATATTGCTTCTGCCGCAGTCTGTTGAGTTATGGTAGGTGTACTCAAGACCTTGGATCACCCAGTAAACACCAAACGGAAAGTAGAGTATGAGATAACACATCCCGATTCTTTTTACATTTTGAGGAATATCTTCACTTTCGTAATTTTCTTCCGAAAAGATAAGATTTGGAAGGCTCAATAGACATAATTGCATGGTTGCTAGTTGTACAAACACAATGATGAAGTAATTTTTCAGCATTATACAATCTGACTGTTCCATCTCAGAGTTGAGTAGAGGTTGAACGCCACAATAAATAAGAAATATGTTAAATAGTATCCAAATAATGTAAGAAACTGCTTTGCGACAACGGTGAGTATGCTCCAAAAGTTCGAATATGGAGACTATACACACGACCAGCAAAAATCCAAGTGCAACCTCCAATATTGATGAAATACAAAGGAGGTAAAAAGTTTGGGCAAGAAATGGAAGAGAAAGAGAGCTTTGAACTTGCAATGATAGTATCTTTGCATCCAAAAAATACGTTCCGACAAACAGAGGGAGACCGAACAAAACCGAAAGAGTTGGAATATATCCTTCACCATGAGTATTAGTCGGTTCCGAGAATTTTCGCACAAGATATTCGAAGCCTAGCCAAAATAGCACATGAGCAATTAAGACTGCACTGTTGATTGCTAACCAAAAGTCCAATTTTTCGTTCACTCCAGTCACCAGAAGCTCTATGAGTGGCCACCCTGTTAGTGTAAACCCAATGATAGCTGAAAAAGTCCTTATGGTACTCATTTTCGTTGTTCTCCAATTATTCACTCAGAATAAAATTGAAGATTTTAAAAGTTGATGAACGCTTTGGTCCTTGTTTATTTGATGCATAATAGAACTAACGATTATGGCACCAACCAACGCGAGGTTTCACTGAAAATGCAGAGATCCTCGAAATATTTTCAAAAAATCTCGGTAAACTCGTCGAGCTTTTATTTAATGAGCGTTTTACCAATTCTTAAGGAAATCATATTTCTAATTGTATTGGGTTAGACTTATTATTGGCCGATAAGACCTGATATTCAGCACATAAGATAATTTTTCATAACATTTCGTATCTACTTTGAGATCTATGTGAAGTCGGTCGTCCTGAAAAATTCTAACAGCCTTGATAAATACTACGAGAATCACTGGATTTTCATATCAAACGTAATAATTTTATTTTGAACAAAAAAGAGTTTCCAACGTAATGGAATCTCAAAAAATTGCCACTTTTGAGATAGAGCAACCTTCTACAGAGCAAGAGACATCAATCGAACGACCTCTTGATGAAGATAATGCAATCCAAGTCCCGATTCCCATCTTAACAAAAGGTTTGAAACCAGAAATAGTCAGATACCGCTCATCAATGGCTTTAATCTGTATCCCTTTGGCATTTTTCTTTCTAGTGTCAATCCTATGCTACATCCAAGTACGCATCACAAATTCTGCAGATTTTGCAGAATTTATGGTACTAAAAAGCGTATTTACCAATCTGTTGGATACAACTTGCATTCATCGGCCAATTTTAAGCGTTCGCTTAGTGGAAGCAGGAGAGGGCTGCCCAGCAGAGCATATCTCCATACCTGCCGGATATTGGTATGGTACCAAAGATGGATGCTATGAGCCAAGCACAAAGAGATTACAGGCAGGAAGCTGCCAACCGCTCTCAGGTTTTCATACAGTACCCCAAATCCGGCCGCAGTCAATGAGATTCTGGAGAGGAAATTCGCTGTGTGTTCAATATCTATGGAACTATACAGTACCACCAAATTATGATAGGAATCTTTGCCCAACTAACACCAAATTTTGCAAATCTTCGCCAGGAGGGATATGTGTAAATGTCAAATATCCTTGTCCCATCGATCAAGTTAAGATATTTCCGAAAGCCTTGATGACTGAAAACTTTTTTGCTGGCAAAAATTATACGGAGCATATATTTGGAAATTATAAGTTATCCTATTCCAATGACGAAAACAGCAGTAGGAAGCTAACTGGTTTTTCCACAAGTATCACAGATAAGCCATGTCTGGACCGATCTCAGAGTCCTAAGCACCGAAATTTATTAAAATATCCGCTTTTGGAGCAAGACGAGAATGGATGCAGTGTATATGGAGTTGATTTGGACACAACTATTATAGACTCATACGAAGAAACCCAATATCATAAAGATAATAGTATCTACGGCGCTGTTCAAAGTTTGCCATTATCAAACCAATATTTTAGCGAAAGCGATAAAATTGTGCTTGTCGCAGAGTATATGAAAGATGTTAGAGACGCCCCTGAATGCGATCTCTGCCATTCGGATAATAACAAAGAGTTAAAGAAAGTCGTTGATCACCTACTCACAACGAGCAAATTTTACAAAATTTTCAGCATTTTTGCTATTGGAATGATTGGTGTCATGGTACTGACGTCTCTTTATAATATAATAACATATATTCGATGTGGTGGGGACCCCAAAAAAGTTTATGAGAAGCTCGGCAACACAAACATTTTAATTTTCGTTTATTTGCTGGGCTATTTCTTAACATCGGGTCTATTGTCTTTGCTCAATTTTGTTGAAACAAGAAAAAGCATCAACGACCTCGATGATATTGCCCACGTAGAATGTTTTAAAAATCCTATGATTAATACAGCTCTCATTGATTTGCATGAAAAAGCTTTGCTGGTTGGCTGGAAAATGGCCCAAGACAGTGGTTTAACTATTATAGTTGGGATCTTAGCGAATATTGGAGTCATGCTTGCTGAGTATTTATTGGTGAATACACGAAAAAAAGGTTCTACAGAAAACGAAAGAGACTCTGCTAATTCTGCAGAAATTGAGCCTCTAAGCAGAGAGGTAGACCCTCAATAAAATTGATGTATTTAACATAATTGACGTATTGTCTCTCATACAAAGTATACTTTTCTATTCTCATTACTTAGACTAAGGAACCTTGTAGTGACATTTCCAAAAATATTGAGTTCTGTAGTCTATCTTCGAGGAGCATATTAATGAAGGGTAAGCAAAAAGAATAATTTGCAGTCGGGTAAAAAAAACAAATGATCTATACCACACCAAAAACAAAGTGCTCAAATATTTACGATCTCAACCTCTTCTGGTAGTTTAAGATCTAATAACTGAGCAGAAATTCCTGTTTAGCCTCGATAGGTTAGAAGGGAGCAAATGTTATGAAATTTGTCTCTTCAATTTTTTGTAATATGATAAAGTCAAAGAGCAAAAGATTCTTTAAAAGTTTGGATTCATTTAATTAAACTAAAAAAAAGAAAGAAAGAGATAAAGCATACAAGTGAAATAAGCAACTATTCATGCAGAGCGCCACAAAATTTGAGCTTCCCAAGGATTTTGTGTTCGTAAAAGAACTAATCCCGGATGTGGTTGAACATTTAAGGTATGGAACTGAAGAAAATTTCGTGGGACGAGTTATCGAGGGGTACAAACGAACAGATGGCGCCGTCTTAACACGTCTTGCAGCTGAATCACTCAGCAGAATCTCAAAAAAGCTCAACGCTGATGGCTATAAACTCGTGATATATGACACATATCGACCGCAAAGAGCTGTCAATAATTTTATCGAATGGGCTGAAGTCGTATCAGATGCCGCTAAGAAAGACCTCTACTACCCTTTAGTGGATAAGAAAGATGTATTTGAAAAAGGCTATGTTGCCAAACGATCAGGTCATTCAAGAGGAAGCACGGTTGACATTGGACTTCTAGAGGTGGGAAAAACATTACAACCTGTAAAAGTAATTCAAAGAAAATTCAAGAATGGGCGAGAGTACAATTACTTGGATGATGGAACAGTCGACATGGGCACGTCCTGGGACTTCTTGGATGTGAGTTCACATTATGAAAATGATTTAGTTGACGAGGAAATTACCAAGCGCAGACTTTATTTGAGGGGATTATTCGAAGAAGAAGGCTGGAAGATCACTCCAAGAGAATGGTGGCACTTTACTTATATCAACGAACCTTTCCCTGATACTTACTTCGATTTTGTGGTTGAGAAAGATGCCAATTAGTCCTGACATGAGAAAATTCTTATTATATTGTCATCAAGAGTGGCTATTTGCTTTTTCTTCATCGAAGTACGGAGATAAGTTGTTTGATCTTCATTCATATTCATAGTAAGTTTGAAAAAATCTTGAAAACTGGAATACATTTTGAGACTAGAGGATAAAGGATAAAAAACGAATGAATTTGTCAAATGTTTACTAATTACAATGAAAGATTTGAAAAAAAATTAAGTTGAGACAGATAGATGATTTCTTCTTTTTTTCCCTCGAGCCATTATCTCTGCTAACTTCCCATTAAACAGCAAAACATTAACTTTCTCAGATATCTGCTCTAAACTCTCATTAAAACCTTACAAAACCATAAGAAAGTAAGATCTGCCTACTATTTTGTTTATTTTGAATTTCAAACATTTCACTTTCCGTCTCTGCTGCCTATTATTATCATTATTTTTACCTGTTTTAAATCCAGCTTGGTCATCAAAATTCAAAAAAAGGCCATTGATTAGTCCGCATCGGACAAAACTTGAATATTTATTACTAAGGTTGATGATAATGAAGTTTTCCTTTATACGATCAGATTTATCAATATTATCAAACAAAGTTAAATTTGAAATCTATTTTTTATTAATCAATCTTCTTTCTTCTGTGGGCTGAAGTGGTTGTCCATGAATTCGCCAATCAAGAATACTTTCCAATCCTCCTAGTTACAATTATCTGATTGTGACCGCCACAGCCTCATTGGAAAAAAGTTGATTCCAAAATGAGTTAATACTGAATCAGAAATCTTTACAGCGGCATCCAAAAATATTAATTCTTTAAGGACTGACTAAGATATTAACATGAACTGCGTTTTAAGCGTTAATTTGTCGCATCTTCGACATGATTGAGGAGAAAACTATCAAAGGTCAGAGAGAAGCTCTATCCTTCCCTGGAATTTTACGAATCAGGAATATGCTATCATTAAAACTCAACGATTCTCAAAGTGCCAACTTCCTCATAAATTTTATTTTCATTATAGTTGATTCTTTTATTTTGTTTTTGATACATAATTAATTTACTGACCCTATATTTCACAGAAGATTAGGCCTGTGTTTCCTGCTACCAAAAAAGAAAGTTGCACTTACCAGTTGGAGTATTTTTCAACATGGTGAGAAAAAGAAGAACCCAAGTAAAATTCGCTAAATAAGCAAGGATTCAAGACGCAATGGGTCCCCAAGTCTGTTTTTGCTGGCTTCGAACCCTACAAGATCAGTAAATAAATTTTATTCATTTTTATTTCACTTAAGTTGAATAATTTTGAATTAGGAAGTATTTTATTTATTTTATCAGTTTTTCCAGCGGAAATTTTATTGCCGCATTGTTCTGCAAAATTTTTTTCATAAATTTTATTTGCCAAGAATATAACTTATTATCGATTTAAGGAAGTGTTTCATACCTCGGAGGGTCATATTCAGTTATATTGTACGCAGAAAACCAAATAGAAAATTTTCGACGATACCCTGCATAATACTCTAATGGAATCTGAGCCTGTGTGTCCTATTAACTTCTTCCAGCAGTGGAAACCTCTTAAAATGATTAGTCAAGGGCCATCTAGCGAGTAAATATCTCTCTTCTATTGGTCATAATTTTAAACTTCTAATGATAGCATCGTGCTTGTTCAGGATCTCCACTCAAATAGACAAGAAGTCCTGAAAATTTTCAGACCTGAACTTGATCGCAACATGTACAAGCTGGAAGCGGAGTTAGTGTTATCGTTTTCTCATCCCAGAATCCTGTCAGCAACAAAATTCTTCACACAAGTTGCTCTTCCTCAGCCTGACGAAACAAACTCTGTAGGCCAAAAGTTATCGACGAAACATTTTTCTGTCCTTGCGCTTGAGTACGCACCAAAGGGAGACTTGCTTGGATTGTTAGAAACTCTCGGACACCTCCCTGAGATTGTTGCTAGAACCTATTTCCATCAGCTCGTTGATGCTGTTGAATATATTCATAGCAAAGAAATTTGCCATCTGGATATAAAGCCAGACAATGTTTTGCTGGACGAAAATTTGTGCCTCAAACTTTCAGACTTTGGAATCGCTTTGAAAGTTTCCAAACAGTCTTTTCTGAAAGGGGCAGCTGGCAGCCAACTCTACTTCGCACCTGAAATGCATCAAAATCTACAATATAATGCATATCAGGCTGACCTCTTTGCTCTTGGTGTGACTCTTTTCACAATGGTAGGGGGCAATATACCTTTTGATGCTGCTAAAACCACGGATGTCGTTTATAAGTGGCTGATCGAACAAAAATTTGATGAATTTTGGAGTTTCCATGAGAAACTGAAAAATCGAAAAGAGAGGTTCTACTCGGAAAGTTTCCGCGATTTGATACAGAGAATGCTTGCATATGATGGAAGAAAAAGATTAAGTATTGAAAAACTCAAGACACATCCGTGGTATAATGGATTAACTTTACCCGAGAACAAGCTTGGTCCCTATATCGCTTCGTTGCTGAACAAAAGCAACAAATCAGCTGAGATAGAATTTGTAAATGAAGCCTCTAACTTTCCAGATTTTTTATCATTAATATCAGAGATACTTTTTAGTATTCAAAGTGTATGGTGTGTTGTCAACAAAAATACTTTGAAAAAATTATGGATGTCATAATGTTTTTTTCGCAGGGTGACTAGATGGTAACCATACGACAAATTTATGCGAAGTTACTAATGCAGAAATAAACAAGCCCATCCCATTATATAGCAATTAGATATCAAACTTAGTTTATCAGGGCTTAGGCTCCTAGAGAAGAAATGACAGCAGGCAGACATGAATCTCAATTCTCAGAGTAATAGGCACATTGGCTTGAACGGATTTCAAATTTGCAGTCTTTAAAATCTTTTTTTTTTTTGTTGATTATTTTGCTCACAAAGCTGTTTTAAGATTGTTCAAGAGATAGATATTCTGAAATTTTGTTCATTAAAGAGAGAAGAAGATTTTTTTTACAACGATAGAATACCTCTCGATGAGCGTTTCTGCTTTTCAAAAAAATCAAGTTATTGTTTTGATAAAACGAAAAAACCAATTGAATAAAGAGTTAATTCCATTTAACTCCAATAAGCGAGTACATCATTGCGTACGCGAAGATCATAAGGTCCAAATCTTGATTTAGCAATTGTTTGTTGGACAGATGTTTAATAATCCGATACATCAAGATATAAACGAGAAAGAATCCTCTCAAACCGAATCGCGAATTTTAGCAGACGATAATGATGACCAAAGCAAATCCTCAAGCTCCTCTGAAAGCGAAAAACTACTTGAGCCGACAGAGCAAAATATTGAGGCCAGTCAATTTGGAGACCAGTCATCAGTGCAACAATTTGGCAATCAACTTTTCGACCCAGATCAAATTGACCTTAATCAATCGAAATCATCAAAAAAGGATCATGTATCACAGAACACAAAAAATCTTGGAGCTCCTAGTGGAGAAGTTCGCACATCAGGAGGCCAGCTCCTCTATCACTTTCGTATGGAACGGGAAAGCGAAAGAGGTGTTGGTAGGCAAGAAAATATTCCCACCTCGTTCGACAAAAAGAAAATATCTAATGATGGCGGTGGTCTACCATATAGGGACGAAAGAACAGAAGCTGTGAGAAATGCAAGTTCAGCGACGAATGAGAAATTTAGAAAAAAACCTGTAGAGAGTCACCAACAGTCCACATCAGGCAGATTTATAGCGTCGGATACAAATTATGCTGATCAATTCCAACAAACAAGTGACTCTAGCAGAGACGAGAGAAAAGAAACTCGTTATCCTGGTGCTCAAATACATGTTGTTGCAAATCCATTTCCAATGCTTTCAGTAGAACAGCAAAAACAAAGCGAACAAGAGTTCAAAGGAGATCTCAGAGAAACGGCTAATTTCGATCCATTGGTGCAGAAACGAGATAGCCATAGTGAATCAAGGGGGACTGAAAAACATTATAACCCTTTCAGTCTCTCTAAGACTGACGAACATGAGAATATGCTGAGACCAAGTGGAGACTTTGGATTTCACAAAAATCCTGCCATAGAAAATGGCAAAACCTTTAAAAAAACGGAATTGAATGAGATTACAGAAAATCCTGCAGAGTATCGCGACTCTGCCATGGAAGACACCGAAAAAAGTTCAATGCATCAAACAAAGCAGAGCTACAGAGGAAATGACCATGGGACATACTTCAATACCGTCATTGAGCAGAATAATCATAGGATAGCACACGGCAATGAGGACTCAATGCAAAAGCCAGAGAAACCAGCAAAAATGATTGGATTGAATCAAGTGTTTGAAGGAGAAGGAGCAAGAGATTCACAACCTGGAGTTCCAATGTTTAAAAACATGTTTTATAAGGATTATCAAAATCAAGATGCATCACTAAATAGCTCTAATCAGAAGACTGATTCCGTGATCTCAAGAAGTCGCGATCCAAGCCACATAAACAGAGAATCAGCCTCAAAAAATGAGTCCGGAAATTTAAAATTAATTAATTTAGACGATCTCAGACGAGATAATCAACAGAGTAAACAACAAAATCTGAACCCAATTCAAGCAAACATTATTTCGGAGTCCAATGACTCTTATTCTCAGGAAGGGCATATATCCCATCTGGACGACTCGAACGTGTATAATAAAATTCATAAAGTTCTCCAAGAGGGAAATGACCAAGATGATCTCAATGAAACGCAGCGGCAGCTCATACAGGATATGAATAATGAGCAAAGACGCACACTCCTCACTCATCTATTAAGCAGCGATCTCGACCCTAAGAGCGGCTGGGCTGAGAGACTATCATCAATATCTAAAGCTTTGGAAAGAAAATCGGGGGTAACTGATCATGGAGATGGACATCACTTCATTAACCAGGACGATATCGAATTCTTTACTAAATTACTTGACATCTCAGCAATTCCACATCACAATGACAATCATGTTGAAATAGATTTAGACCAAATTCCGACTCCACGAGGACACGAAGAGAAGTCACATAATCGAAGAAGTCCAAAAGGCGATCGCCAGAATGAAAGGCTTGAAGATTTTAAGCAAAATCGTTCAGAACATCCAAAACAACAAAGGTTTCAGGCAGCACCAAACTTAAACGTCAAACAAGAGTTAGGATTTGATGAGCACAGAGCACATTCCAAGAAACAACCCGATTACCAATTTCAACAAACAGATAAAATACCAAGCAAACCCACACAAATAAATGAGGGCCAGTTGGCGCCTACCGAAAAGATCATCCGGCCAAAACAGCAAGAGAGAACACAAGCTATGAACTTGGAAAAAATAACACCAAGTTCGAAAACGAGACAAGAAGAGCTGAGGATTTCACCTCATGCGACTGTTACTTCTAGTGGCGGACTATCTTATACTTCGCCCGTGAATCGTTTAAAGCTCCGAGCAGAGTTGCAGCAAAGCATGATGAGCTTGCAGAAAGACCTCATTGAGCGCCGAGAGGGCTTGAATAATTTGCACTCGTTGATGAGGACACAATCTCCAGATAAGCCGATCACGGTGGAAAAACCAAAGCCTATTCAAACATATGAATATAAACCGTTGCTATCTTTGACCTCTCAGGAAGCAGCGAAAAGCTTGGTTGAAAATTTTTTAAGTAAAAATACTGGAAACGGGGGAATGTATAAAAGAGAGGAGAGATTCAGTGAAGCAGGAAGCATTGGGGGGCAACACAGTCCTGCGAAGTCAGAAAAGCCGATTTATGAGATGTGGGAGCCAAGAGGTACAGAATCTGGATCAATCACAAGTAAGAAAAATTATTCAACTCACCAAGCGGAAGTGCAACCATTCAGAGATACCTTGACAATGATTTCAGGGGCCCCAGTAGTTTACCAACATACTAAGAAAGCGAATGACGAATTCTCGAATTTTGGAAAACTCAGAGAACACGCTGCAGATTCTCAGAGAGAGAGTTACAGATCTCAGAACGACTCCATCAAGGGTATGAACAGCGCTTATCAAGGAGGTGGAAGGAGCTCTTCAAATGTTCACAATACTTCTGCATACTCTGAAAAAGGACGATCTCGGGATGGAGAAAGAGATAATCCTGGGAGATTACAACTAGGTCAGCAAGAAAGTACCAGAAATGGACCAACTTCAAAAGTCCTTTCTGATGATTATAAAGGAATGCCAAACAGCGATCGATTTGAATCCCCGCAACATAATTACAAGTATGTTTCAAATCGTCAATCTTTTGATTTTGAAGGCCCTGGTGACTCACCGATTAATTATAAAAAGACTGTGAGTATACCCTATGATCAACATCAGCAGAAAATCTCTTTCAGTGATCAAGAATTGAGGGCTACTGAGAGCTTCACTCTTTCTGTAAAACCTCCCACCGTGCAAAAGATTTCAAAAGAAGCAACACAAAACATCAATCAGAAAAACTCTGAAAAAGTTAAGAGTACAATGCCTAATCCTAAAATGGCGCATCGTCATGAGACTGAAAAATCGAGTTCTCGGGAAATGCACAACACAATTAAAAAACCGATGACGAAAACTGCTTCTGCTGAAGTAGATAATGATGCTCTGGGAGAAGAGGTTACCGCGATCTCAATTCCAAGAAGTATTGTGAAACCTACAAACGTAAAATTCGCCTCAGCACTATACCCTCAAAATACTTTTGGTCGTAAAATGAAAGGAGATCAAGCATCCCGCCCTGTTCGTCCACCAGAAGCTCGGAAAATAAATAAAGACATATTTTGCATGGACTGCGAAGAATTTGTTCCTCTTGAACAAGTTGACTATCATTCAGAATATTGTGTGAAAAGCATAGAAAACTCGAGAAGGCGAGGCATATTTGAGAATTCGGATTCTAAACAGGATGAAGAAACGAAGATAGAGGACCTAAATCAGAAAATTGAAAGAATAATTGTCAAACTCAATGATCATCTGAGGACTTCTGGCCAAAAAACCATCAGGCCAGAATTTTCTGACTCTTGTAAGAAGCTTGTGAAAATAGCCAGAGACGTCGTCTCCGAAGACGCAAATACTGAGCTACTCTCTCGAAAAATGCAAGATTTTGACCAAGCTTTTGCTCCAATTTCTACAACTACTCAGGAACAAGAGATAGGTACAGTGATCTACTTGCAAAGGTTATTTGTTGGTCTACAGAATAAGGTTGAAATATTTAAGGATGTTCGTAAGAATACAGTTATTCAATTGCAAGAGCAACTACAGATTTATGAACGTGAAACACTAAGAAGGAAAGCTGAACTTGAGCTATGGCAATATCAAACAGAGATGCTCCAAGCTATCCAACGAAACGATGCAAGAAACATGAAATATTTGAGAAACGAACTCAAGGGAAATTTCGAAGTGATCTCTCAAATCCACTCTGAGATAGCGTCTTCTGCCGACCAGAGCGAAGACACTCTTGGAACTGTAGAAAGTGAGGTTTCTATAGGGAGGAATTCGAACAAAGGGGCAGATACGGATCGAGAAGCCCTCAGAAGATACTTTTATACAGAAGCCGTGAACTATAAGCTAACTCTTCCAGCAAACCATCCAGGCAGGAACTTGCTGATTTCGGAGTTATATGATCAATGTGCCGCCCAGAATATTCAAAAAGAGGACTATGTCAAGTTTATAAAGCAGCAATATGCGATGACTTAGAGCAAGTGCTGGAGACATTGATTCGTCTTAGATTTCTTTAGATTGTCCTTTTTGTTCAGCAGTTGTTTTTGATGAAATATATTAATATCGAGACTTAAACTGTTGAGGACAGCAAACCGGAGCTTTATATTTATACTTTGCCTTCAGAGTGGCGAGGTATTTCTATACTTTCGGTTAGAGACTAAGAGTCGTTGAAATTCTGAATTCTACTAAAAAAAAAATAGAGTTATTATTAACGAAGTGGATTTTTAGAATTCATTGAGCCATCCGCTTTGTAAAATAGTGAAATTAAAGACACAAAAACAAATCATTCAAACAAAACCCCTATTAGCACGAACATCCACTCTTATTATCCTCCTTATTATTATGAATTGCTGCTTTTGTGATCGTTACTCGTTGTGCCTTCTGATCGTACATATTAAGAGTCCGGCGACCCGTCGTTTTTGTTGGGCTTTTCATTTGAGACTCGAGATATTTGAGATATATCATCTTCCCAGCTTCGCAGAAAGACTAAGAAAAATAATTTATTCATGAAAAAAATTCGCGTTTTTTAAGCATTTACCATCTCTACATTCTGACCGCTCAGAGCTGACGTCTCGAAAAAGAAATTAATGTCTTTCTCGCGCATGAAATTTTCTGCATCTGAATATGGAACTTCACGGCTGAAATGTTCAATGTGACCAAAATTCAAATAGTGATTGGGACTACTCTTGATCTCTATCGGAATGATTTCCTATCAAAACGAATATAGTATCATCTTCAACGAGTTTTCTGGCTTCATCGATCCATTCGTCCAATTGTTCAAAGCTTGACCGACTGTAGAAAAAGAAAGTAATTAGAAAATATTGGAAGAATGATTCCAAAAGGCACAACTTGAGAAAAGAAAAAATTAACCGCAATGGGAAGCATTACTTGCAGACGTTGTACACCAAAAAAACACCTGCTGAGTTTCGATAGAAGGATTTCACAATTGATCGGAATGACTCCTGACCTGCCTGCAGATAGTGTAAGTATCTCAAACTACTTTGGTGTTTACTGTGTCCCAAATCTGAAGCTTTATCACAGTTTCTGCATCAATAGGCACGACATAAGATGAGAATTCCACTCCAATAGTAATATTATGATTTGGATCAAATTTATTGCGGACAAGTCTCTTGAGGATTGTAGTTTTTCCCACACCTCGAGTAGAGCGTTAGAAAATCAAAGTTATGTGAAGTGGTCATGAAAAAGAGAAGCGGTTTAAATTATCTCGAGTTGTAGGACTTACCAGAATCTCCAATGAGAATAACTTTAAAAAGGAGATCGGTTGCTGGAGAAGAGTCCTGCTCTTCTCCAGTAATTGACTTTGTACTTATTGCACTGTCTCTGGGATCAACACTTGGTCGGGGTTCCATTAGTTATTTTCTCAATTTGTTCTTGCGAGTAAATTTATTTGGGCTTCAGCGTAGTAGATTGGCAATTAAATTGCTGTAAAATGAGAAAGTGATAACTCGGGAAAAGTGCGATAAATTTTATAGGAAGAATATGTCTCAGTGAGGGTGCTGAATCTCGGTGGCTATTAGCTTCTCTAGATGAGTTTCATATCAACTTTTCATAAACTCATTGCAGAATCATTGATCCTTATTTCTTTGCAATTGAAGAGTCTCTTTCTAAAACGTCCAAAATCTAGCAGCTTTTCCATAAGGAATTCCCTTCCCAGCACATGATTATTTGAAGCATTGATTTTTCAGGCAGGTTTTTTAGCCTCATTAATCATAAATCACTTCAGATTATCAATAATCTCAATTCACCAAAAAATATTTTCTCTTTTACGTCGCTTTCGACTATTTTGGATATCATTGCCTAATGTTTAGCATTGAATTAAAAAATGTATTTCGGTGACAGACCTAGTATCTCACTGAATGAGCTTTAGATATAGGGGTGGCATCAATAATATTGAGCAGGGGATAGAATAACTCCAATAGAAAAAAAATTTAGGTTTTTGCAAAATAGATTGAACTTGACAATATATTATTTGATGAAATTCATTTGATTTACAATTGCTGTATACACAACAACAATTCTGTTCCTACCATTATAAAATACTGCTGCTACACCATCACTTAAAAATACCTTTGTACTTCGTTTTCAATGTAATTTTGCACGAATTTTCTTTATACTTAATTCTGTGGCTGATTTTGGAGTGTCATCTGGACTTATTTTGTTGAAAGTTCTACAAAAGATTTTTTCAAATTCTCCACTATCCACAACAGTTTCTTTTTCTCCTTTTTCTCTTGCAGACAACTGAACAAAGTTGTCATCAAATATCCTTTTTTTCAAGCTTGATACAGAAGTTTCAACTGAATTTATTTTGAGAAGATCAGTCGACTGAATCCCCAGTTCTTGTTCGAATTCTACGCTCATTCTTGGATTGGATATCTCTGAAAGCTGTGGACATAATGTAAAGTGCTTGCTATAATTTTGTCCTCCGAAATCTTTGAGAAAGTCTCTTTGGTGCACACTTATCGGCGTTGGATTTGATTGCTAAGCAGTGGTGTGAATCTTTCGTTTCAGGTAAATGATACTTTTGATAGATAATCTAAGAATGGTAGGGAGTCATTAAGCTCCGCGTCCTCCTTGCTTCCTGAAAAAGACTTTATCAGTAATAAATTGTCTTTGGGAGGCTGGAACAGTTCAGTATTATCCTAATCAATAATAATTATTATTACGAGTGTAATAATTTGTTTGCAACCTGCAAGAAAATTGTGTTAGAAAGATCAAATTCTTGAAGAAGCCGCTCTTCTTGCTCAGGAGAGTTATTTCTCAAGAGATAGCAAGCACAAGTACAATTTCCCAATTTCAGCTCATTGAATAAGATCTTGAAAATCTATTTATGTATGCTTAGGAGAAATTAATATGTGTGTTAACTTACACCCAAAGGAAGATGAGTATATATTGAAACATTGAAATCTCTTTGAACGTTTTCAAGGAATTTTTCAACGTCTGGGCGTTTCTTTGCATATTCGATGGGTCTATTGGAATCCTTAGAGAGGATTAATGGATTTGAAAAAACACTAAAAATGAAGCTACTGACGAAGCAGAATATACGATCTGGATCAAAGCACTTTCAAGCGAGATTACGAGATTGCTATTTGCCTGTAAAAAAGAGATCAAAGATCTAACCCTGGGATTTTATGTAAAATTGTTACGGGATTGATCTTGCTTGTGTTGCTTTTTTTGAGAAGTGCATCTTCCAAATTTGATTTTACGGCACTTCGGGTGAAAGTAAGCCCATCTTTCAGATTGAGTTTACGTGTTTTTCCTATGAATTCGGAAAAAATTTCAGTTTCCCTTGCATTCTTCCCAAAACTTGAAATTTTTTTTGAATGTAGATTAGCATTGTTGTATAGAGGAAAGCGTTTACTGCGGGGTCTGCTCTATCTCCCAATTCTTAGAGTTTTCGATCTTCTTTTCCATGTTTAACTACGATTTGAAATTCACCTTTGCTTTTATTAGGCTATTTTTCGTATAAAATAGTTAATTTAGTCTGGACTATGGTGTGAATGATATGATATATTAATGCCATTAAGTTACAACATCAAATCAATTAAATTAAATCCAAATAAGAAATTTTGAATTTGCGAAGAATTCGCAGAAATAAATTTTTCCTGATTGTCTTCCAAAGTTAGATATAAAAATTCTAACTTTCTTCTAAATGCGGCTGCACTTCTTTATTGGTTTCCATATTTTTGGTCAATGGGAACTTTGTCTTTTTGAAAATTCTCTGACTCCTTTGGGTTTGGTCATTCAAAAAAAAAACTTACTCAAAATAGTTGTACTAAAATTTTCATCTAAGCAATTTAAATTTTAGAAATTTCTTCTGAATTGAATTTCTACCTTTTTTGCGAGTTTGAACAAAGGGTTCGAAGTACCAGCTTCTTCCAAAGGGCTCCTTATCAGGAGGAAATCTATTGGAAGGTAGACTGATAGACTCCACTGAAGATTGATTGTACTTTATTTCGAATCCTTCATGATGACAAGAGAGAAAGGAATAGAAACAACTTGCAATGAAAAAGCGAGAGATGTACGTTTTGATATGAAACTTAAACGCGCGAAATCTCATGAATTTAGCCCTATTAGAAATTAACCCACACTACGTGGAGGTATCAATTTATTCTTAACCTATCTCCGAAATCTCTCGTATGCCAATGAGTTATTGAGCTTACTTCGAAATGTTAAATATTGAATGGCTTTTTTCAACTTACAACTTAGAGGAATAAATGTCAGGCCATCCTTTATTATCTCTAATTTTACTAAAAAGAGATCGATCGCATTTTTTTCACTCATTTCATTCACACGGAAAACCGGCAGAGGCAGTAATCTCTTGTCATTCATAAGCCGGAGAGGCCTGGAATAAATCAATTAGATTCATGATGTCAAGATATCAAAAATTTCCAGAATTAAACAGAATTAAAATCACCCAGACCTTATTTTGAACCGCCTCCCAGTCATATCTGGTCTTCAAAAAAACAACGCCAAAGACGCAGAGGTCTGGTTGAAAAGATTTATGAAATTCAATCTTCAGCCCAAAAAACATATTAATTCTCTTATTTAGCAGCCAGTCAGAGGGTCTTATTAAAGGGAGAGCTTCCTGAAAAGCAGAAAAGTGGCGTGAGTGTAAACCTACTTGAAAAATGAAAGTTACGATTAATTCTATTTTGAAGGGAAATTTTGCAAAATAGCATATCCAAACTTCAATTCGCTCAAAAAGCTAACCTTATCGAGACCTTTTGACGTTATTGAGATAGCGGCAGTTCATTCTACCAATTTATGTATTTGAAACGCAAGCTAATAATGTCAAGTCTCGCTAATTCTTTGAGAATAATCTCACGTTTCCACATTTCCAATTTTAAAGACCAGTTCTTCACTGTGAACCCCAAGGGGTACAGATTCATTTTTCGACATTTGCGTTAAGATACTGTTGTGCCCTCAAATCACCTCCCATATTTCATTTTAGAATTATTGGTCAGAGCTCTATTCTCTTCCTGCGAGCATTAAAAAATTATAAAGTTCCTGAGTGGCAATTAAAATATAATGAACTTAAATTTTGAAATTTTGCAGGACAGCCTTAATTAATTATTTGCGGTACTTGATTTTGAGGACCAACCCGCTTTTTAATAAACTATTAAAACATTGTAAAACGCTTTAGATTTTGAATATTTATCAATTTTCTCATCTCACAGAAATAAAATGTCGGGTTTCAGACAATATTCTGACTATGAGTCATCATTACTAGAACGAAACAGTTTGAAACTTAGCTTCGTTCTCTTGAGGCACAAAGCAATTATTCAAAGATCTATTCCAGAAACCACTGCCAAAATCGACCAGCAAACATCTCATCTCCTCAAAAGAGCGTCTTCAAGCAAGTATGGAACAGAAATACCTCTCAACTTTCCAACATCCAAAATTCCTGCTCTGCTTAATAAGAGTCAAGCGCTGAGATCACCTCGAAATGTTGTTTGTAAAACTCTTTCTTCAAGCAAGCTATTATCTCGTTCAGCACTAATCTTGCCAGAAACCCCTTCAAATAGGAATTCAGAGCCAAAGAAACCACTGAAACAGAATCATGCTTCTTTTCTAGGGTCAAAACCAGCAATCAACAACAGAGCAGCTTTTCGAGTCAGACACATCGCGAATTTCGACACTCAGCGAGATAGCCATCAAGAAACTGTTAATGAAAGTTCTGTGAACGGCTCACAAGTTTTAGACCAAGAATTTAGTCCAACTCGCTCTCAAAATTCTCTTTTGGACTCTCCAAAATCTATCCTCAGAAACCCGGTTGAAAATCTGCGCGATTCAATTATTGAAGACGCCTCACCGAGGAAAAGTGATGTTGGAAAAAGAGTCAGATTCTCTCTTTAGAATTTGATGTATTAACAATTCTTCACTTATCTTCTTAAATTGTTCTTTGGACAAATTTGTTAAAGTTTTTTTTTACGATTTTGCCTTTCATTTATCATTTTTCGCAGTTCTTTTCAGATATTCTTCCAGCAATCCACCAATTTTCTCTTGTAGGAGAATTGTAGTTGAATTTGTTCGGTAAAGTAAGAGACGACTAAGAAAATATTACTATTGCTTAGGAGAGTCAAGAAGAGTAGTTTGCTAATCGTTTGAACTTGCATCATCACTACTCTAGAAAATAGATCTAATCAAAGGGAAGAGTGAAAATACTCAGTAGGATATGAATACCAAGTAATTTTTCTTTAAATCCGTTGTTAATTGACTGAAAAAGTTGTTACCTACCCTCCTCTTTTTGCGCTCAGCAGAATGATATCTTTCGTAGAGTGAAACTTACTGAATATTCCGTTAAGAACAGCTCACCAGCATCTACTGACTAATGAAGACAGATTGTACTTTAATTGTTAGGAGTTAATGTCTAAAGACAAAACTTTCAAACTTCCTCAAAATATTGGTCAGAAGCTCATTCAGTGCCATCTGCATGGAATCAAAAAAATTTCCTTGAGAGTAGTAAAGAAACAGGTCTTTTTCACAATTATTTCCCATTTTCCAACTTAAATTGTAATCTCTTAAAAACATTATCCATACTTTGTAAAGAATCATTTTTCTTCCTTTTGAAATTTCTACTCTGATACCTTGCTTACGAAAACTGTAAAATTATTTGATATTTGAGGAATAATCATCGACGTTCGGGCACCATCTGAACTGAAATAGGCCTCATGACTAGATGATAAGGTGATATACAAGATAAAATGGCTTGAAAAATCGGATTTCTTAATCAAAGCCTGCTATCCAATCTTTTGAATTCAGCCAGCAGGCTCCTGAGCTCTGTGCTTAGATTAGAATTTTTTGGAGAGATCTCTTTTTAATTTTCTTAATCATTCGGTTTTCTCTTCTTCTTTGATGAAAATATGAGGCGAGTGGGAAATTTTGAAACCCTAAGAACTAGCTCTTTGTTATTAGAGTAGCTTTAGAGTCGAACAGGCAATGATATTTGTTGTTCAAAAAAGAAAAAATGAGAAGATTACTGCTAGAAAATTTCTCGTACATTATTTCACGAAATATAAATCTAAAAGCGCCTCTTTCCAAGCCCTGAAGAGATAATGTTCCAATTAGCTTTACAATTAAGGTACTATTCAGAGATTCAGGCAAAGAATTCACTATAGATTAAAGGAAAAAAACCTAATAGAACCCTAGTTAAGGAAGAAAAATTTTCTTTCACAACAAACTGCATGCTATGCCGAATTATTGAGCAGTAGATAGCTTCAGATTCTGAAAACTAGATCAAACGCTTACTCATTAAGATTGAAGAAATGATTCGAAAATATGATGCTGAGACCTCGAAACCTTATAGGAAACTTTCATTGTTTCGTACTCTAACTCTCGCTGGCAACTACAGCTCAAAAAATACACGTAGATATAGGATGCAAAAGGAATGGAATTTCGCGAACCCCGCAGTCATTAAGAATCTTTAGCGAACTCGAAGAATATTATTTTTTTCGGAGAAGCTTCGAGAAAGACTACTGAAGGTAAAGTTATGAAGGAAAAAAAGAAGCCATTCGATTTGCCAGGAATTATTCCAAAAGTTTGGGGTCATACTAAGGAAATTCAGAGAAACTTACATAGAGCATGAAAGTAGATGAAAGACTCGACAATTTGGATCAGAGCTATGGCAAGAAGCAAACTCGAAAGCTAGTTCCGAAGCTGGGCAGGAATGCAGAGCAGGATTAACAGTTAAACGAGACAGTAACACTGACCTAAATTTATTGATTGATTTGGCAGCTACGATTCGTTCAGCGATTATAAATACGAGCTCAGAAATCAGTGTATAATAAATTAAATAATTAGAAAGTAAAAGGTATAAACATCTTATTAAAGCGTCCTCATTCGTTTGCAAAAAGGAAAGCATGAGGCCTATCTAAAAAATAATCACAATCAATCGTCCCGAAGATGAAAAAGAAAAATTCTACTGGTTCATGAGTCCTTCGAAAATCAACAACTAAAAGGTTCTTTTTGGATGCCTAGCAAAAGATGAAGATCTCATTCACGATGCTATTGTTGACACTGAAGAGAAAGTTGTTCTACATCTCGCAGACGGCGGGCGGATTAGACACAAATTCAAGACTATAGATTCGCTGCAATCACTGTTTTCGATGACCTAGCCACTTCAACTCAATTTGAATCTACAAACGATCACAAGCCGTTGAAAAAAACCAACAAAATTCTTTGATCTTAAAGTTGTTTCACCTAAAATTGTACGCTAAGAGGACGACAACTTGGAATATAGGAAAAAAAGAGACGGCTACAATGCTTGTTGGAGGTACAAAAGGGGAAGAAGCTTTGGATGTATCGTGACGTTATGCGGAAAACCACTTTGAATCCAGACATTGAATCTGAAAGAACAGAGATAATTCCAATAAAGGTTCAATTCAACAATGGGAAAAAATATTGACAACCCTTCAATAGAAGTAATGAGATTATCAACACGAATCGACGCTAAATGGTAGAGACCATTCATGATATACTCGACGAGAAATCGATGAAGCATCAGAAGACAACGACTATTATATATTCACAAGAATGGCGTCGGAATTCACTCAAATGACGAACTTGGCAATAACCTGCTACAGACGGAAATAAACGACGATGACGATAACTTTAGGATGCTCTCAGACTACGTAGAAGTGACTACCTTGACCTTCTTTACGGCGTAGATAACGAAGATCGCACTGGAAATTCAACTCGATGATGTACAAGGACCAAAGAACGACGATCACTCGAGGTCAACAGAAGGACAGAAGTACCAGTCAATCGGATGGAACGGAAGACGACGGTGACCTGAAACTCGAAAAAAACGACGGCAGCAGTTTCGACGAAACAAGGATCAGAAGATCGGACGGAACTCTCTCATTGGACTCGACGAGAACTGATGGCAGAATACATACTCACTCACTCAGCACAAGAGACGGTGACGAGACGACAGTTTGCAATGGATGAGACAGCGTTGAGACGATCAGAGCAGGAAACTCGAAGAAGAGGAAGAAAAGGCACCAACAACCATTCGCTTTGAAGAGGAAGAGACGATCAAGCAACGAACGACTTGGAGCTGTGAAGTACATGGAACGACGAGCAGACACGACTTGGAAGACTTGGATGAAGCAAACAGCAAACATGCCTGAGCTGACTAAAAAAAGCTGATAAAAGAAAATATGACAGTAAATATCGTCAAAAAAACGACGACCTAACCGATCTCCTGATATTTTAAAGAAGAGACAAGATAATGATAGCTTTTGGATATCGATGTAAGGAAGCTTAAAAGCAACTCTCTCGGTGAACGCGAGATGATCAAACACAACTTATTCAGAACGTGATGGGATGTTGACAGTAAGAAAAATGTTTAACATCGAAATAAGTGTAAAAGTAGGGGAAGCTACGAAGATGTCAAGACGCTTACCAATTTCGGAATATCTTGGACCATCGGAGACCCGTAGAAGCGATATGCAGATTACGAAACGACAAAGAGGAGACGAATCAAATCTACTCCCAGCCCAGTGGAAATCAGTCACGATACTTGATCTCACGACGTGGTGCCACAATCTGAAGAGACGTCAGAGAACGAAGTCAGAGCACATCTAAACGAAGCCTTAGTATAGCTTAGCAATAGTAGCAGTAGGAAGGCTAGCGTAGGTCAAATAGTCAGAAACAAAAAAAAGACTTTGGAATTACACCTTTTCGTATGTTGGGATTACTTGGGAACCTCTCCTTTAATGACAGAAATTGGTGAGATATTTCTTCCTAATTCTGATTAACAGGATGACGACCCTGCAATGAAACGACCGATCGTTTATCGTGTGACTCAAGAGGGCCTCATGCGATAGTTGAGAAGTCTTTCACCCACTCGCCACCAACGGACGAGGGCGTTCCGTTGGCTCGGTAATTTCTTATTTCTTCAATTTTATTTGGGGAAGGGAAAACGTTTCTGCGCTACTGCTGCTGAGAAGTCCTTTCTTAGTTAGCACGTAGACAAAGCGATACAGGTGTCTTCCAAAGGTAAGTCTTTTTTTTGTTCTAATTGATATGGGGAAGGCGAAACGAAACGAAAACACACGACACGACCACCACGTAACACCACAGGGACTCATTTCAAAAACTTCTCAACTTCAATCCTTTCAATCCAAATTGGAATCAGAAATGAAGAGGACATCAGCATTCGGAAAGCTATTTTGAAATGATGACACCAACCACTCAGCGGAATTCGGAACTACAAGCATTGGTTGAAATTGTGACGATCAAACTCAAAGAAATATCAGAAAGCAAGGCCTGAGAAAAATCAGAACATTGCTCAGTTATACTTCAACAGAAAACGAAAGGTGTAAAAACTTACCGCGAAGAGCCATTTAGCGACACTCCTCAATCATGTGATCAATTTTTTTTTTTCAATTACAGACACCAAACTCTGCAAGTGACAATTGCTACTCAGATCATCCATCAATTCAGAATTAATTCAGGCCATTCAGTCAAAACGAGTATGACCCAGTCAATACCTCTCAACATGAGTGACATATGATGGTTTAATCGGATTGTAGGGTGTTTTGGTTTCAGTTTATGGAATTGGTACAATCGGAACTCGCAAAAGACGACGACACTTCCTTGGAGACGATTCGAATGGATTTCTCTTGGATACGCCTGACGTCAGGAACGGAATATAGGGACCTACTTTAATTTAAGTATCTCTTCATATCGCTCTGCATTATTTCTGTAATTGCATGAAGTTCTTCTTCTTTTTCCGTAATGTGTTTAATTCACATTATCTGTAATTTGTGTGTTAATGAACCCTCCCCCCAAAAAAAACTCCATTTCTTCTTCGAAACGAAGTAGAATCAGGTATTTTAGTGGCAAATTAATAAATTTTCAGAAAATTTAATCATAAAGAAAATTTTAATTCATTATCTATTAGATTTTCCCAAATATTTTGCCTTTCCTTCATGCAAAACTTAAACACACTCATTTCATTCTCCATTATTCTTTAGATAGAAAGACTCCTTACAAACGTTTGCTATGGTTTGATATGAGCTACCAATATATTTATTAAAGGTTATTGACCTTTAAGACAAAGAAGAGATCTAAACACCTTGGTAAATTATTTTCAAACCTGTCTAGTTTTTATATTGAGCCAGTCAGCAATCCATATCTCGATGCATTAATGCGAGAGCTGCTCTTTGTTTTGAAGATTTATTGCACATCTATAAACTTGTTTCAATGGTGAGAGTGATTCTGATGAATTTCCACAAAATTTATGGTTTTAGTTAGAAAATAGATTAGGTTGCTCTAATGGCCTGTAACTCAAACGATTGAGAATCCATCTGAAGTGAATTTTTCTAATGGTTATCTCCATGAAGGTAATTAGCTGATTGTAATCCTAGCTCTGTGTTTCTAGACCTATAGATCGATGATTAAGATTCTTCAATGTTAAATTTGGGCCGAGAAAGCCTAATGGGAACATTTTTACTGCTTGGTTCTCACTAATCTAGAGTAGAAGAAAAACTGAAAAAAACGGAAAGTTTAATAAAAAAGAATTCAACTCTTATGACAATGATAGAAGACTATCATAAATAAAAACGATAAGCAATACTTTGGAGGGGGAAAAAAATATGTCTCTACTCGAATTGCATTTTCAAAAGAAAGCTACTATTATTCTAGATTTTTCCAAGCCAATTCCACAAATTTCACCAGAAGAGATTGATAATTTGATGACTCAAACAGAATTCAATCAACTATGGCTCCGGCTCAAAGCATCCTCTGAAAATGACAAAAAGAAAAGCTATGGTATATATTTGGAATCAGTCTGGCAATTTTTGGTGCCATTTTAATAATCACTCTCCTTTCTCTTTTCAATATAATAGGAGGCAAATATCCAATTATGGCTCTATTCATTCTTTATTCTGTAATCCTGGGAACAATGTGGATTCTGCAGATGAGAAGAGGTTCCGATATCAGAGTTGAGACGATAGCGAAAATTAACAATATCCAGTTGCAGCCTAAAGGGTTAAGACTCATTATTCGAAATGAAGAAATCGAAGATTATAAATCTCAAACGACTGCTACTAAGAGATATCTGGATTTAGTAGTACAAAAAGAAAGACCTGAAAGTAAAATTGCTTAAATATTTTTAAACTGATCCCTGGATTGTAGCTGCTAATTCTTATGGAACCATTGGAGTATGAGAACTGGACTTGGCTAGTGAACATGTATGAGCAAAGAAGAGTGAATAAACGCTTTTTCAAGTTATTTATTAAAGTTCGATGCTTTATTTTTATTCCTTGCTAAGCGAAACCCGTCTCCGTATTTGTATTTTTTGATGTTGAATCAATAGTATTAATGAGTTACATAGTTATGTAATTTTGTCCGTCCTTCTTCGTCATTAAGTAGTTCCTCATATATCAAGGAATCTAGGAAGAAAAAAGACCGAAGAAACTTCGCACATGAATACATATTGTGAATTCATCTTGGACGTGAGGAACAAAATTGGTAGGTAATTCATGCTTCAAAACAAAAACATCATCTCATCTCTAAAATTAAAATCGATTATCTGAAAGACTCAAAAGTTCCCTCTGAATCCAAAAAATTTTCGAAGAAGTCATAGAACTTGCTAAAACTATAATATTTAAAACGTTTTCTAAAGTTGTTTGAAAGGTATGAGTACTCTTCGGATCTAAATGAAAAATTTCACATAATTCAGCCAATTGAAAATGAGAAAATCTAACAGACATAACATTTTATTAAATTACAATATGTGTCAAGTTTATATTTCATTTGCGAATTAGCTACCAACTTTATTCATGTATTTTTTAATTATCCATGTAAGCATTATTTTCATCATAAAATTAATTAGACTTATTAGCAGATTCTGCTAGTCTCAATTCATAATATGCATTGTTGAAGAAATCAAGAATTGGGCAGAGTTCGTATTGATTGTTCTTAATTGGCTTTCGATTTACTTTGCATGAGCTCTTGTATCATTTTCATAAGTTCTTTATTTTCTTTTCGGAGCATCTTCACATTCTGTTCTAACGCATCAAGTTTCAAGGCTGTTTCATCTTCTTGTACTAAAATTTCACCAATTTGCTTATATTCCCTTATGAATAAACTATTCAAGCAAGATGAGAACATCACACCTTACCTCTTCTTTTGTTTCAGTTCTTTGCTGTATTTCACGTAGTTTATAGCATTTTCAGTCGAAATGGATTTTCCTCTTTTTGTGCTAATTCTTCCCTTCATGAAATTTGTCAACACATGAGCCGATAAACTTTCCATTTGTCTTCTCAGTTTTAATCGTTTTATTATCCAATAAGCCTGCTCGCTGGTTAGACATCAAAGGAGCAATTTCAAAAAGTACTTTATCTTCTACTGAGTCCATCGAAAGAAGATTCAAAAGAGCCACAATTACCAAGGAGACAATTGTTACTCCCCAAATACTAACGAAAAAGATGCCTACTCTGCCCAAGAAGGTTCTAGGAAAGTAATCTCCATAGCCAACTACAATTGAAATACATGAGAAACCAACCTCCTACGAAAGGTACTAACCAGTCGTTATTGTAATCAAGATATTCCAAAGAGCATTAGTATAGGTAAATCGAATAGCATCATTAATGACCAGCGTAGGAGCCTCTGCGACCAACACCATGAAAGCAAAGTATGGAATGCTTATCAAGAACGAGCCAAACACTAATTGGGAAGAATTAGCCTTCATCGTGCATTTGATGGTGAATAAAATTCCAGATCGTGTTCCAAGCATTTGACTATCAGTATAATAATATATTTCAATTTTGCTGAAAAATTACCAAAGCCTTTGAGAGCTGTCACTATTCCAAAACGTCAATGATAAGATGATTTTAAAGCATATTAGCAGTCGAAAAGATGCGAAGAACTGAAGGAGTGCGTTTAGGTCATATGTTATCGGTTGGTTTTCTGTGAGTGTGGTAGTTTTGACGTCAATCCCTTCAGGGAGTTTGTGTATTAAGTGATTTATGAACGCATGAATAATTCTTTACCAACAAACCAAGGATATGGTACGACCATTAGAAAAAGAAGTTCAAGTATCAAAGGAAGTTTCTCCTCACCTGAAAACAAACCTGCTTGGTGAGAAACTAAACCACTCATTTGTTTAAATTTCAGGGCAATCCAATGTCTATAGATCGTCAAACCCACTAGTTAAGAGTAAAACTCAGAATGAAGATAATTGCTTCATACTGAAAAGTATGTTGCAGATGAGCGCAAGGTTGAGTAGCAGAACAGCTGTTGATTTTCTGGAAGTCATTTGCAAGCTTCGCTCCCTTGCGATTGAATGCGTGCTGATATCTATTGGTACCTCATCAAATTCATAAAAATACTTTCAGAAGATAATATTGATCTCTTCATCTATTTTGAAATCATTACCTCTATTATCATTAGCATCTGCGAAATCAAACATATGGCAAGGCATCCCAAATCTGCTTTCCTTAGCTTCAAAAAATAGTTTTTGGCTTCTCTTGCCTGTCCAGCCGTAGGGACGCCTCCTCCTAATACTCGACTGAAAGAGAAGCATATAATATAAAATATTGTGTGAATAAGAATCTTTACTGATAAACGTCATTTGGATGGGGTCTCATTAAGTTTGCCAATTCATTTTCTCTCTAGGAGGCACGGTCTAAAACCAAGAGTAGGCAGGGATTTACTTCTACTTCCATTTATCTGTTGAATTTTCAGAAGCAATTGTTACTTTTAAGATATATTTTTGAAAAAAAAATTAAGTCCGTTAAAGGAAGTTAGTCACAAAGGAATCTCTTTGGTAGTAGTCTATTTATTAATTTAATTGCTGACTGTGAGGCCTCCTCACCTTAAAACGTTGAAAGCTATGTGAATTGTTATTCTTTTTGTAGTTAAGACGAGTGTGGATTGAAGAATCTTTTTAAATTGTAGGTTCTTTCCCGAATCTCATAAGGCTGAAGGTATGTGCCATATTCGCCTGCGATTAACATCAATTTCCTGAAAAGTAGTGTGGCTACTGGATCATCATTTCTTCAGAAAGTGCGATTTTAGTTGTGAGTCCAAGATGATAAAACTTTCTCGTGTTTTTTGTTTTTTTTTATTCAAATTACTTCTTAGTCAAATGGTGTGTTTCGCTCTCACTCTGGGATTTGCAGACCGAACACAAATGAATTGGTTCTAAATTATAACCTGGAGATTTCTGATAAGTTAGACTCGAGTCTCATCGAATAATTACTAGAATTGTGAAGATCATTTTGAGAGTTCTTTATAATTCCTAAAGAGAGCAATAATTTACCTAATGAACAAAAAACTCTTTAAAATCGAGGACAAGATTCCGAAAGAAGAAAATGAGGCTATCAAAGAACTAGTTTTTCGAATTGAAGAAGACTATGGACAAGCTTCGTACGACAACTGCATCGATTCCGTCAACAAGCTTCTGGATAGTCCCATGCGAGATCTCACTCGTGCTCACCTGCACTTTCGACGAGCTGTCTGCTACTGGAAACTCCAAAAGTACAATGAGGCGGAAGAGGATCTTCTAATCGCTTCAAAGTTGACAACAAAAGCCGGTTCAAAGGGTGACAGTTTGGGTATGATAACATCTATTGCATACTTGTATGGAGATCTCGCTCAAGTAACTAAAGAGGACGCAGAAAAGAAGAAGCACTATCAAAAGCTTTGTCTTGAGAAGGTTGACTACTGCCTCAAGAATGGTTCTGGTCATAAATACTTTTTGCATAATTATAAGGCAGATATCTTGTCTGATAGAAAAGAATATGATGAAGCGATCCAAGTCTATAATAGATCTATCAAGATCGAACCCAACGACTACTGGGCATATCGAGGAATTGCTAATGTTCTTTGTGAGACAAAACAATATGATGAATCTCTTGAGTACTACGATAAGGCCATCTTGACTGCAGAAAAACAAAACTTACACAAAAATGATACTATAAGATTGAGGCATTTGGCCGAGATTGAAAAGATGAAAGAAAAACGAAAAAAAGTGGAAGAGGCGCTTAAGTTGGCAAACCAAAAAGAAAAGCAAGTTCTCATCATCGGAGGAGAAGAAAGCAAAGTGGAAGGAAAAAAGCTTGATACCCCAAAAAACATAAGTTGCATTCAAGTTTTCAAGTTACCTGACCTAGTTCTGGAGATTTCTGACGATGGGCAGGGAGAGAAAATTCTTCGAATCAGTTCGAAAAAGGTAACGAAGGGACATCACTTCCAAGTCATTCGATTAAATGATGAAGGCTGCTGCTACCTCGTTCATGTATTAACACAATTAGCGCTGACTGCGTTAGACGATGCTGCCGCTGCCGACATTCAAAAGGAAAGCGTATCTTCCACCGTGTTGCCACTTGAGTTTAAGCAGAGTCCCTATCAAGTGTGGAGAATAGAGACTCAAGATAATGGGAGTGTGAAAATTGTATCCAATGTGAGTCAGAAAAAATTATGTGCTGTCTACCAAAAGAACAAATTCCTTTCAGAAACGAACAAACTTTGTGAAACTGGAAGAATAACCTTACAAGATGCAGTTACAGATGGGATAGATCTCTGGAAAGTTAGTTCTCTTGATTAAACAACGTAAGTCGCAGAATCTGGAGAACAATCGTCAAGTATCACAGGCAAAATCTTTAAGAGTTACATCGAATTATCAAAGTAACTTGCTTTATATACATATCATGCGGATTAATAAAACCAGCCAAACAAATATATCTGAAAATTTAACAAAATCTACTTAAACTCCTGAGAATTAGCATTCCTATGATCGAATGCTACCTAAAGTCTATGCTAAAAAATTCAGATTAAATTTCATGACAAAAACTAAAAGACAATGGTTATTGATCCTACCAAATGACCCAGAAATTAACATCACAAGAAAGATACACCAACGGGTACTAATTAATAGAGTAATTCGTACTTCTCCAACAGTCAGTTCACTATTGGATTAATTCGCTTGGATATGAATATCGTCATATCAGTTGGTTATTAAATCTTATTTGAGCAAGAAGGACTATGAATGAATTGGAAGGATATCCCAGAATTCATTCTTTAATCTGGAATGCATCTTTTTTCAAGCCATCAGAGCAAGATCTAGACATAGTTCTTTTGGCTGATCTAGTCATGGCAGTTTTGTCAATCTTGGGTTGCATATTTAATTTCATGACAGCTCTGCTTCTTAAAACGAATAAGATCGCAATCGGGAAAATGGTGCTTGGGCTAAGTGTCATGGATTTCGTGAGCAGTGTTGTTGTAATCGTGCTCCGTCAAAGAACAAATGAATATGTGTGCAGAGTCGAAACTTTCTTTCTCTATTTTGGATATGCTGGCTCATTCGCTTGGACATGTTGCTTCGCAAATGCTCTTTACAAGGCTATCAAATCAGAAGATTTTGAAGTCATCGATGCTGCTCTCGTGAAAAACTACACTAAATTATCAATCATATTAGCTCTCTTAATAGCTGTATATTCAACAGCCACAGGCTTCAGAAAAACTCAAGACGGTCTCTGCTTACCTCAAGATCTTAACAATCAATCAAATGCTAATCAACTGATAATCGTCACAGTCCCATGCTTGATCAGCATTGTGTATTGCCTTTACTGTTACATGCTTGTGATGAAGAAATTGAAAAATGTTGGAACATTTGCAAGACTAGAACTTTTAGTTTATCCACTTATTCTTATTTTGTGCACTCTCCCTACCACCTTGATGGAACTCTTACTTTTTATAAAATCAGATATGGAAATACCATTTTGGTGGTTTCTAATGAGTTACTCTCTTTTTGTGGGACAAGGATTTTTTAATGCGATTGTTTATGGGCTTTCGAAGAAGGTCATAGATGGATATAAAGCCCTCTGTTGCAGAAGATCCTCTGTTCACAATCAAGAATTACTCACACAGAATGACACATCAGTCAGATATTAAATTCTATCTTCGATTTGATATGTAATGTTTGTCTTATTCTTTACTTTATAAGCATTTTGACCTCGAATATCATTGCTATCACCGTTAAGTTTGAATTCTAAGTAAGAAAGAGTCTATTCCTTTCTTATAAATCAAAGAACTGTAATTCGGTGGCTTGCGTTTCCGAGAATAATACACCATTCTCAATATTAAGAATTTGAGAGATTCATCTGTTTTTGAATTATTTTCAATATTCTCTCGAGTTAGGCCTAGAGAAGCTAAATTTTCTGAATTGAATTTCAGGATGGCCCCATACCCATACTTTTGGACTATATATTTTGACAGATTCAGACATTTCAGGTGAGTGAATATATGCACAGAAGGAGTAAGCACAATGAATGCTATGTTACTTAAAAGAGGATTATAACACCAATTCTCTCAGAGCCCCTAAAATCAATTAAAACCTTTTTTTTCGCCTTATCATGCGAAAAACTGGGCGTTTTTTGAGTAAGCTCCGCTTGATTTTAAATCGGTTTGAGCTTTTTTGCTAGTCGAATATCTTGAGTCATCTTTTGGATGACTGTCTTGGGCCTTGTCTTTTATTTCTGAATGTTCAATTTTAGGTTCGAAGACAGTCTGGTATTTTCCTTTTCCGGATCGTTTGTCACGAGTCGATGTGTGTGCTTGATAATGACTGGTCCCTTGCTCTAGATGCTGTTCTGAGAGGGTTTGATTTTTTGGACTGCTATGTTCCTTTTTACTTTTTTTAGATGTCTTTTTTTCTTCATTAACCTCCAAGTTCTCATTATGACTTTCCTCTAGTTTCATGTATTCTCCTTCTTTCTCTGGCATTTTGGATTTTGTTTCACTAGTTTCCTTTTTCAATGATGGTTGCTCTTGCTTAACGGCAGCATCTTCAGCTTGAGATTGCATCTTCTTATTTATTTCTTTGTGTTCACTGGTTTTGAATTTTTCTTGGGTTGTTATTTCTGTCGATTCTTTCTGAATATTTGAAGGTACACTTTCTGTCTGCGTTTTTGGTTGGGAAACTATGAGAAACGAATGAGAGTTAGAATAATATATTGAAAATTATTTGCTCACTACCTTCATGAAGTTTCGATTTTTGTTCAACTACATTTTCTGGATGATGAGCTTCGTCAGGTTTTTTTTCAAGGAAGTTTTGCCAAATATTTTTTAAAAGCACATCCGAATTCTCTTCCAAAGAAAAACGATGAATGGAGCCTCTTTGAAATCTTGGTTTGTAAGACTGATTTTCATTGTATGAAACAGCTTTGGACATGGTTAGACTAGGAAGCTCATCTTCCCCTTTGGCTGATACTCTCCGTTCGAGCTTTCTCGTTACTTGAAATAGATCTTTCGGAGGATATTCTACTTTTCCAAACATGTCAATCAAGCTGCGGAATTCGGTTCCATTCTCGTATTTGATGAGTAGCTCGTTGAACAGATAACCTTGATCGAACCAACTATCCATTTCCAGTGAAGTAAAAGGACCCTGTATTATGTCAGATTCGTCGATATAATGCCAGCCTCGGAAAGTTGGATCTTCAACTATTGATGAATTCGAGAAGGGAGATTTTGGAATTACAACTTTTGGTTTCCCCATTGTATTTACACTTTCGTTTTTCTTGGGTGGATAGACTGGAGGTGGAAGAAGAGCATCATTAGGGTCCAATTCTGAGGCTTTTTTGCTCTCTGGTTCGAAAGGAATGACAGAAAATAACTCTGAAAATCTTGAAAGAACATCTGTCAAATCGACAGTTTTGATCTTTTCGGAATCATAGCTGTCCAAGATGGTTTTTTTATCTATTTTTAGGTGTTGCTTCATTTTTGGATGTGGTAAGTCAGAAATGAAATGTCGAAAGCAAAACTGTTTATATCAAATATAATGGATCTATTGCAATTATTGAACTCGACTGCGTTCTTGTAGTGTCAGTGAGTTTAGTAAATTCAGTGAATACTTCGATTCATTCGAATGCAGTTCAGAAATTTCGAAAGAATAAAAGCGGTTGTCGAATCAAAGTTCAAATAAAACTGGCTCTTATTTATTCGATTTGTAATGTGCCCGCGGAAATTTATTTATTTGTTTGGTCAAGCTACTGAACCGCAACCGTTTTGAACGAAAATCACATTTGAAATGTCGGAGCCATAGAGAAGTAGTAGCCTCTCCAAAAAAACATCTCGAAACAAAGTTATTGTCTGTCCATTCCTGGGCAAGTTTTGGCTGCTCCAGTAAGCAATATATTAGTTTTTGTGACATAAAGCGGATTTTTTTATAAAAAATAACAATTTCTATCATCCTCGAATCCCCTTTCCTCCAAGCAAATTCAATGAAGATATGCCGTTTATAAATAAATTGTTCAGCAAAGTAGTTGTACTTACGATTAAATTTCAAGTCTTTCTGTTCGATTTGGATTATGTGAATACTCAAGTCATACTCAATTATAGTGCTTAGATAATTCATTCCCAGTAGTTTCTGGGTTCTTCCCTTCAAAAGACAAAACATATCTAGACATTCCTTGTCGATAGAATAATCCCTTTCTATGATAATAGTTTACTTTTATTTTGAGCAAATTTCTTAATACTCATTTCAATTAAATAGCAAGTTTTTCTCTTAGGTCATTCTGACACTCACTGATAATCTCGTGACAAAAGCTTCCAAAAGTGTCGAAGTAAAGAGAAAACAACCTCCTTAACTTGCCCTTACCATCTAATGATTGGCCTCCTTTAATCCAAAGTGGTACTTACACCGCTGAATATTTTTCACTTGAACAGAGTACCTTTTTCTTGCTGCCCTTGTTGACCCTTTTGAATTGCCACTGACAGTTTTTGGATTGCTACAGATGCTAAACATGCTCTCTCTTTTTTGTTGTTTTTGGTTGTTTGTTTTTTTTTATTTATTTCTTGAAGACAGCTTAAGACACAATATCTTTTGAAAGCAGATTCAAGCATAATCAAAACAAAGAACAGCATCATCAAACTTTTCGTTGCTGCTTTGAGTAGTGTAAGATTCTGTAAAACTCCATTACGCCTCGGATTCAAAACATCGCTAATTTTCTCTATTCGGGTAAATAGTCGGGCTCATTTAACAAACTAATTAAATATTACCTATTGGCACCTCGATTCAAATGGCACTTCATGAAATGATCATTTTGGAGACTGCGGAAGATCTCACTACGAATGATGTGCAGTCTATCTTCATCATCGATGCGATAATTTCTGTTTTCTCACTACTTGGCGGCATATTTAACATCTTCACGGCATTTTATATTGGAAATATAAAGAACTCACTGGGAAAAATGGTTGTTTGCTTGAGTATTGCAGATATGATAAGCAGTCTGATTGTTATACTCTTAGCCATCCCTACGACAAGCGAAGTCTTCTGTCAAATGCAAGCATTTTGGATCTATTTTGGATATGCTGGGTCTTTCTTTTGGACATGCTGCTTTGCACATGCACTGTACACTGTCATCGAAAAAAGGCAATTTGAAGTGGTCCAAAGCAATCTGAAAATCTATATCATTCTCTCAATCGTCGTAGCCTCCTCCATTGGAACTCTTTCAATCATTACACAATTTAGAGAAATAAACACCCACTTCAACTACTGCATGCATGTCGGCGTCGAGGGGAAAACGACTTGGCCACAGCTCTTCGTGGTTACTATCCCTTCTCTGATCAGTGTGCTTTATTGCATAATTTGCTATGCAGTTTTGACGAAAAAGCTCAAACAAATGGGAGCTCACATTACTCTTGAATTACTGCTCTACCCACTAGTACTGATCGTTTGTACAGGACCCGCTACTTTTATCGAAGTTTATATGCTTATCAATCCTGGATTTACAGTTTCATCCGGCTGGATCATATTGAATTACAGTCTTTACGTCTCTCAAGGAATCGTGAACGCAGGTGTATATGGGTTCTCACGGACAGTCATGAATGGGTATAGACAAAATTGCTGCCAAAAACGAAATAAAGAAACACCTGAGGAGGTTACTTTGGAAGTGACTAGCGTCAATTTGCACCCCCGTATGACAATGGACATTTCATTATAACCTCTACTTAATGTCGCTGCTTGAATATAGATGATTGAGTTTAGAAAGTTGCTTTATTTTAATACCTATCTACCACCATACGTCACTATATAGAACAAATAAATTCAAGCTCTGTGAAAACTAGGAGGTGCCTCTTTCTCCTTTAAAGGCAAAATTTCGAAAAATTCGCCAATAGACAAAGTGATATATAATATTTTTAGGTTTTTTATCGAGTAAAATCATAAGACCCTCAGAAGAAACAACGAATGAGCTAATTATTGAAGTATCCAATTCTCTTCAAGGAAATGCACTTAAATTTACTATGCAACAAGACTATTGAAGAATATTGTTATAACAGAGTTCTGAATGAAAAAGATAGAACTTCATTTAGGGAAGCTTTGGCTTTGTTAGAAGCAGCTCGATCTTGTAACAATTTCAGAGTAAAGGAATTGATTTGTCTTAATGGTAAATTAACCTCGATCGATTTTCAAAGGGGTGCTTCTCTAAAGAATTCCGAAGAGATTCAGAAATCAAAACACACGTTACCTTCGTTATGGGGTTACGCCACCTTAAATCTTGAGACAAATGAAGGTTTAATGTCGTTTGTTAGAGGTGCGTTCAAAAAATTGTCACAACAAATACAGATTCTTCGTGAGAGACAGGAAAGTCGGAAAGAAATATCCTTAAAGATGGGCCTGGATTTTCTCCAATTTTCAGGATTTTCCACCTTTGAGCAAAGCTTTTAGCTCGTTGTCATAATCTTTTATGCTACAATTTCTTGAGTAAATTGAAGCCACTGTCGGTCCCTACCAAATCAAGCTGTCTTAGAAGAATCGTAAAGAATTTTCCCTTCTCATTCAAAGTCCAGTTGCATTTTCTTTTATATACTCTATGAATGGCTTTAAGCTACCTCTCTTTCAGTATTTAAATAAAGAGAAACCTTTGGGGACCGAAAATTTCAGGTTAATGTACATAACCTATGATACGACTCTGCTTATAGAGTGACTTTAGAACTGGAGACCGGTTTAAAAAGATGCCAAAAGACTTTATTTAACTTTTCCCATGACGCATTCAAATTGCAATTCTCAAGAATTGAATTAAACACTGGAACTTTTTAAGAAATTTTGAGGCTAAATAGAAAAAAGGTTCCGTGAGAAAATAACTTTTTTTCTTAAGGTTAATCATGGAGTAAGGAGGACGCATAATTTGAAAGATTGCGTTCTCTGCCTCTCTCTAACCATTCAAAAAAGAGTGTGCTCTGTTCCTTGGATGAGTTTATACTTGTCATCAACGCAAATTCTTTCAAGTAAATTATTTGCTGCAATTATTTAGCAGTACATATTTAAAACTTTTTTGACAGTGATTAAATTCTATTTTACAACAGTAAACTACATTAATAAATTTAGTGCTGAGAATTTGAGCTGGCTTTTCTGGAGATCTAACAATTGGATTTTTATCTTAAAATTTCTTCTGTGAATAATGAAAAATTTTCTCCCGTATATCGAACTGTCAAATTTATTTTCAGCGCTACTAAATTGGATGCATCTATTTAAACAGCGTCTAATTTTCAATCTCTATAAACATATTTATTTCTTTGAAGTCATTCCTTAACAACGTTCTCTATTTATAATTAATGGAAGGTTCAACCATTCTTAATATTAACTACCTCTTTGCCACATCAATTTCTCCAGTATTGCCGAACATCATTCATCAAAGTATGCTTCCGCAGATGGTGACATATCCTACCCCAAAAAGTTTCCTCAATACCATCACACCTTATAGCATGAACACTACTACAATTCCCATTCCGGACAGTCAAGATATTCCACCTTTCAACTCAAACTGTTTTCAAGACGATCACAACTCTCACCACCCTCTTGGAATTGTCGATCAATATGTACTTTTGGCAGAACTTGGACAAAATCATCTCTATCCTGTTTATCTTGCTCGTTCAATCTTTGATACTACATCCGATCCCTCAAATCTTGTTGTACTTAAAGCAATTCCAGCGACTGACCGTCTCAAATCTTTTGAGAACGAAAGCAATATTTTTCAACTGAACTCCCACAAAAATTTACTCAAGTGCATTGAAATAATCAAGAACGCAAGATTTTTCTTCAACAGCCCCATTCAGAAAAGTTCTGAAAACAAAAAGCATCGGCCAACCCAGGGATATTATAATATACTTGTTTTGAAGTACCACGCAAATGGAGATTTGCTTGATTATGTAAAAAAACGCAAGCTCAGTGAAAATGTGGCGCGTTACTACTTTGGTCAGCTGCTAGATGCTCTGGAACACCTTCATGAACAAGGATACTGCCATAGAGACCTGAAAATAGAAAATGTCATAGTCAATCAGAACTATGATTTAGTCCTTGCAGATTTTGGACACAGCGTCAAGTACAAAGACCAGCACGGAGAAAGGTTATTTAAAGATGAGTCATGTATCACTACTCCAGGAATCTGCCCCCCAGAGTTTCATAAGGGGGCCGGGTACAAAGGAGTTCCTATGGATATTTTTGCTCTTGGTAAGTTGCTGCTCATCTTTATCACAGGATTCAACCCCTTTAAAAACACAAAGCAAACTGATGAGACATATTCGATGATCCTCAAAGGTCAGTGGGCTGCTTATTGGAGGGTCACCTCAGGCTGGATGAGAAAGAAATGGTTGAAGCCTGATTGTATTGGCAATGATCTGAAAGCTCTTTTAGAATCCATGCTCAATCCAGATCCGTCTAAAAGACCTTCGATTCAACAAATTAGAGAAAGTGCCTGGTTTCAAAAAACAAGGCCTGCGACTTCAGATGAAGTCAGCATTGAAATGATCAGAGCTAAAAACTCAATCTAAATTTTTGCTTTTTATGAAAAAAAAATTTGACTTTGCCATCTCCGTGCCAGTAGAACATAAATCTATTAACAAAATTCATTTACTATTCATAACCTTTCTTTATAAATCTGAGTAAATAGGATTTCAATGATATTATTTTTTCTGAGCTCATCAGCTCTAATCCCTACTTCTTCTCAAGTAACAGCTTTTCGCCTTGGATTTCATAAATGTACGACAAATTTTTTAAAAAATTCCAACGGATGTATTTATAAAATAAACGTATAAGTACAGAAGACGTTATGAGCTTTTCTCTTAGCAAAGATAGAATGAAGTGGCAGCGCGCAAGTCAGGACGCTTCCAGACCCACCTTAGAGCCTCATAACTCAATTGCTAATTTAGTGAGTCCTTGTTTGAAAAAACACAGATATTATTACGAAAGAATGCAAAAATTTCCGATGAGATCGTCTAGAGGGCTTGGAAGTCCAACCAATTGCGAACTCGTTCTAAGTCATTTAACTCCATTGGCAGCCCACTGCTCAGGAGGGCGAAAGCATAACGGTTCTATGTTTTGCCAAGAACTTTGGGCGAGCACTTACTTTGAGAAGAACTTATGGCAAACTGATAATTTACGAGAAGGAAAGCCATACAGAGGAGCAAAATCCATAGATTTCTCTAAAAAGAGTCGCGAAAATTGCTTCTCTCAAATGAATGCTGACTATCAAAGAGAGAGTGAGATCGTAAGCAAGCTGCTCCAAAACAACAGCAACAATCCAAAGAGCGATAAGCCGCTCAAGTTAATAATTGATTTTCTTGATAAAGACGTTGTACATTTGGATTCGTCGGAAGAACATTATTGTCATCAAGTTAGCAAATGGCCTAGTATTCCTTCTGTTTCTAATGAAGATTCTCTTCACAAGCAAAACCCAGACTTGGATGCGACATCAGAAAACGGCCTCACTACTGCTAGCCAGAGCCCTAAGTCCCATCTGCCGTCTTTATACTCGAAGTTTTCAATCGAATTTCCAAGCTCTAAATCTGATATTCTTGAGAATTCAAGGAGGGGTGACATTATGACAATGATAAGAAATGCTCGAACATTTAGTGAAAAGCTTGATGATGAAACTGCTTCTGGAGAACTACTGCAAAAATGTTCGAACACAAGCATCGAGGAAGAATTGAATAACAGAGAAAACGGCTTCCAAAACATCGAAACCTCAGACATGAAGAGAAAGCCATATCTGTTAAAATCAAGTTCCCTTATATCGAACCTTCAGAATCCGAGTCAGCACTTGACAAACGCAAAAATCAACCCCCACAATTTACTTGATCTAACTGATGTAACCTCACCCCACCAAAAGACCCAAGCAGCCAAAAAACGGAGAAGTACTTGTCAGGATGTTTGGATTCAGCCTTGTTTAAGAAAAAACAAGGAAAACTGCTTGCCAACGAAATACCAAAAAATAAATATCGGTAATACTAATAATTGTAACCTGGAAGGTAGATCTAAGCGAAGTGTGATTAGAATTTAATATTTGATTGATTATCTTAATAATTGATGAGTGAGATCTCAAATTACCAGATAATTGCTGCTATTCTAAAAAGCACAACAATAACTATAGCTGACAAAACTATTGAAATTATTTTCGCTAGTTTAGTGTGCTCTCTCTGTACTTTACAACAATTTATAAAAAGTTCTAAAAAGCACGAGTATCTCATTGTTCAACTCTTGATAGATTTAATTTAAGTCAATAACCCTGCTTTAATTTTTTTAAATATCAATGCACCTATATAGTTTTTATAACTATTTTTTGCATGCAGCAATAATTCCAACACCAAGTTGGTACTTAGACTCGATCTCAAGACATGGGCTGCAGGGATCAGCGACTTGAATGTAATCCAGAGGCCGTTATGAATAAAGCTGTGAGAAGGGAAAAAAGAAGGCAGATTTGAATAGCTGACGAATTCCGCCATCTCAATGTGGTTGATGAAGGGATGATGTTGATGTGTTTCGCCTCAAAATACAACAACGTGTAAGAGCTTTTTAGTAAGAAAAACTGATTCAAAAAAAAGTTTGTTTGGCGTTTTATACTTATGGAAATAAAAATCTGAGTTACTGAAAAGAAGAAGTCTTTTTCAAAGTTAATAATCAACATTTCCTTCAAGACAGACATACAGTTCAAAAATCCCTGAGGCGATATTTGCAGGAAATCGAACGACAATGGTAGAGTTAGAAGGGAAAAGCGAAATAGTAGAAGGTTGAAGTACAGACAATTATCTCGTTTAGACTTGAAGGTGCTAGCTCAACTAAAAATGAGTTCACTTGAATTCGAGTGACCAAATCAGAGCGAAGTCATCGCACATATTCTGTAATGCAAGAAAAAAATTAGCGAAAATATCATGTTACTGTTCAAGCATTTATGAGATTAGAAGAAATCGGAATATTTAAATAATTGAAAAAACCCGAATAAAACTGATAAATCAAAGATTTCTACATTTTTCGACAGTAAATTAAACTTTTCACCTCATTAAATCAGCAAAAATAATTAAATTTGGCACAAGTTTAAGAGCATGGGAAACAAATGCAACCCTTGCATAAGGGTCAAGAAGCAATCTACTCTCACGCCAAATCAGCAGAATAATGTATATGAATTCCTCGTCATGGAAACTTGAAGTTGCTATTTCTAGGAGGTTGAAGACAATACGATTGTTCTTGATAACCGTGATGGTTATTTTTCGCCAGAAGATATCAAAGAAATCGCCTGCAAATTCCCTGATTATCATATCTGGCAATCGAAGGCCAAGGAATCAGCTCGAGAGCGCAAAGCAAAGAATCGAAAAATAATGTATCGTAAACCAGTTAGAATTTTTCATAAATCTTTTCTTTAAGCTGGAATAAAGCTGAAGTGTTGGGTCATGGCTCTTTTGGGCAGGTTGTTCTTGGACTGAACCGGAGTAGTGGCGAGTTAATGGCAGTTAAACAGGTTCATTTAGCTGGTCTAGACACTCAAGTTATCCAAGATGTAACAATTATCATGTGATCAATATTCCTAAAACTTATATATGTTTAGAGGATACAAGCGTTGGAAGTCGAACTCGATTTGCTGAGTGAATTTTCTCATAAAAATATTGTGCGATATATTGGAACAACGAGAAATTCAAAGACGTTCAATATCTTTCTTGAATACGTTTCAGGTAATCCCGACCTTTGATAAAAATATTCATCAAAATGATTGTTGATTGGGAAAAAAGGTGGTACAATTGCAAGTGTTGTGAAAAAATACGGTCCATTTAATGAAAATATCATCAAGAAATATGTCAAACAAATTTTGGAAGGACTAGAATATTTGCATGCAAGAAATATCATCCATAGGGGTAAACTTGAGAAGCATCTTGTCGGATATAATATTGATTATTATTCTAGACATTAAGGGTGCCAATGTCCTCGTAGATAATGCAGGTGTCTGCAAGCTCGCTGATTTCGGAAGTGCAAAGAAGATAAAAACACTCATTGAAGCAGACATGGTGAACTCACTGAAAGGTGCTCAAAAATTAAATGCTTTTTTGAAATTTATGATTTGTGTCTAGGAACCGTGAATTGGATGGCACCAGAAGTCGTTATGCAAAAAGGTCTTGGACGATTTGCAGACATTTGGAGTGTGGGTTGCATGGTCATTGAAATGGCAACAGGAAGGCCTCCTTGGTCGGGAACCAATCAAGTAGCATCCTCAAATAATGATTCCTGATTTAATCTTTGGATTTAGATGGCAACAATGTTCCAAATTGCAAAGTCAAAAACTCCGCCTCCTCTACCGCCAAATCTCTCAACTGACCTTCAAGATTTCTTGAAGCTCTGCTTAAAGTTAGTCTCACATGAAAAATAATAAGCTAATAATTCATTAGAGTGAATCCAAAAGAAAGAGCAAATGTGACGAAGCTTCTTAAGCACAAATTTCTGCAAGATGCAGATAATATGGTCATAAATGAGGAGAGACCTCCAATTTTCAGCTTTTCAGCAAGTAAAATCATGGCTGAATCGAAGAAGACGTTCATGGAACCCAGCAGCCCTGGAATTTCTCAGAAATCCATTCAGGCTGATAGCCCGATTCTAGTGAGAAAACGAGATAGAAGGTCACATACCGTTAAGATTTCGAGATTCTCTATTGCAGATGATTTGCCAGAAAGCGCAGAAGGTACACCCAAGAAGATTCACGCAGCAAATCATATCATGCAACCTGTTCGTGTAAATCATAAAATTCCACTGATAAAAGAAAAAGAAGAGCAAACTCTGGTGACTACTGAAGGTGATATGCCCAAGAAAGAAGATTCTCCAAAGTTACAAACTGAAGCAGAAGGAAATGTGAATGAAAATCTTGAAGAGAATCGTTCGGAGGAAAAACCTCAGAATTTGTTGCCAGTGAGCCAGAATGACGGCTCTGCTGGAGGTGAAAAAGTCCTTGTAAAGAATAATGGATATCGTCTCCCAACAAATGATGATTTAATGCAAACTGAGCCTATTCCTGATGAACCCATAAAGAGCAAACGTAAAGAGGACGAAAAGCATAGCCAAGAACTAAATAACTTTTTCCACGAGAGATCTGAATGCGATGGCATTCTGAAGCCAAGAGGGAAACCTATGCCTAATGAACTTTCTATCGAATTCGGAAATCTGCGGTTTCTTGAACATGAACCTCAAAGCCAAAACAAGGTTTCTAAATTCGAAAGCGAGAGCCATCTTGAAATAATTCAGAGCAATGTGATTCCAACAGAAATAGTGAAATGATTTTCTAATCATTCAAATTGGATATATTTAACTTTTGAAGTTGAAATCTTAGTCTCGCGATTAGTACGCTTCATGGATATTTTTTGAAAATAAACACTTGATCTTCTTGTAAAATTGATCTTCTTGATTCAAATGTAGATATTTCATTCTTCTCCGACTCCAATTGAGAGTATAACAACTGACATAAGCATTCCAAGCTGTTAAATTATTTCCATCTTATCCCAAAATATTTCAATAACCATCAGCCATTCACATCAATATTGCCTAGTATGAGAAAAATCTGAAGCTATTTTTAATAGCAAATAGCACCAAGATAGCCTTATATCCAAAATTTTGAGTCCAATGTTGTTTTTTTCAGTAGTTATACACTCGGTGTTCTGCTTAATCGAGTAAAGGAAAAATAACTTCTCGCCTCTTATAGAAATTAACAAAGAGCTTTTTCAGGGTCTTTTGAGACTGTATTTTAGGTCTTCTGCTCAAATATTCATTAATTTATCTTGAAAAATATTTATAATATTTTGACTTTCAGTTTCATGATGCCAGAATTTTTTATCTATTTTCAGAAAGGAATGCCCAGCGATCCATTATTGTTTCTCGTCCTGTTATCGAAAGATTTTTGATAGTACGAATTTTATCTAAGTTAATAGAAGAAGCTCATACATAAACAGCGCTAATTTCAAACATATAGTAGAATAATTTTATATCTTGCAAATGGACATAGAAGCTACTGCGAATGATAATTGTATCTCTCCACAAGCGTTAGCCTGTATTAATGACTACTATATGCGCTCAGAAATGATGCTTGAGACTAAACTAGTCAGACCAACTTTTGAATATGTCAATAAAAGTGATCGATTTAAGCTAAAACACAGCACAAAAGGGAGTCTTCAAAATTCGAGCCTTTATTTTTCAAGACTAGCCAAATTACAAGAAAGTATTCGTAAAAGACTCAAATCTGGAAGCAACAAACCTATAGAGCTTATCGATCTAAAAAACAATACTAAAGTTGCTGTCATTGGAACGATTTTGAAAGAAATGCAATTTAAACCATCAGTCCTGACTAAATTGAATGTTGAAAGTACAATGGGGCCGAATAAATTCAAAAGCTTTGCCCCTGAGAGTGATGCCATTTACATCGAGGATTCTAAAGCCAGAGCAAAGCTGGTATTTAATGAAAGAAGCATCTTCAGAAGCAGCGAACTTTCTGCAAATGAAAAGTTCGTCACTCCAGAAAATTTAATAACAGGAATGGTAGTTGGAATACTCGGCTTCACTGACGAAAAAGGGAATATATTGGTTGAAGAAATTGTTTTAGACGACTTTCTCCCCCAAATGAACAAAGAACCATATGATTGGTTCATTAAGCAGGCTAAATTACTTCAATTTACGGAGTTTAGTACCATTAGAAATTTGCAGTCCATTGAAAAGTATGTAATCAGTACCTCTCCAGACGACAGATTTATTGGTTTAATTTCCGGCCTCAATCTGAAGCCTGAAGGATCGCAGTCTGCATTTCAACTATTAAAATCATTTCTGGCTGGTGGAATTGCATCTTCCCCTCTTGAGAAGGTAAATCAGAAAATTTGAATTTGACATCCTTAGTAACCCACGTAATTAGTTGGGGGCAAGGGTTTCGAGAATGATATTCGCAGGCAATTTAATTGCAGAACAGCAGGACCTACTAATGGTACTCCAGGGAGCATTTAAAATGCAAGAGATGTTTACCAAACTACAGCAAGAATTGGGAAAAGCCCTGAAATGCTTAGATTCGCTTCTTCTTGAAATCGCTCAGCAATTACCTGTTGACATTATGCCTGGGAGCCAAGACCCCTCAGATGCTCGTTTGCCTCAGCAGCCTTTGAATCAGAGCTATTTTCCGAATGCTTATCAGTCAGGGAATCTAAATGCGGTCAGCAATCCTTATGAATTCGAATTAGATGGAGTGACCATCTTGGGGACAGCAGGTGATATCCCTCAAACCCAAAATCCTAAAAACTATGGAATTTTGTTGTTAGGGGAAAATGTTTCGGACATTATGCAATATTCCAAGATAAGTTCTGACGTGATTGAAGTCATGAATTCTAACGTCCTTTGGAGGCATATTGCTCCAACAGCCACTGATGCATTGAAGTATTATTATCGATTAAAAGTTAAATCATAACAATTACCCTCAGATGTTACAGCTACAGTGAAGATGATCCGTTCGTACTCAGTGAGCTACCACATATCTATTTTACAGGGAATCAGGAGAGTTTTGGTACAAAACTGATTGTGGACGAAAAAGAACATAAAATTTGTCGACTCATCAGTGTACCTATATTCTCAAAATCCCATAGCATAGTTCTCGTAAATTTAAAAAATCTTGATGCCTTTGAAGTTTGCTTCAGTCAAAACGAAGATGAATGAAGTGTATGTAAAATATTTTGTACATTCTTTTCATGAAGATCTCATGAAATCATGGGCGGATTTTGAGAAAAAGAGAGATTTTGTTTATTTAGAGATAAAGATTAACATCAATCAGTTATAGATAAAAGAAAAGGACTTCTACTGCATAATTTCGTACAACAGAGAGGTACGTGTTATTTCAAAGCATTCCTTTCAAAACGAGTTTCTAATGACAGAAATAGAACTTTATAACGAGTTAAAATAAGGAATATAGAATAAGACTGAAGAGATGCATTGTTCGATAATTATACATTAAATCCACAATAACTTCATCATACAACTAGCATCGATCTTCTTTAGTACGAGTAGTATATCAAGCTGCCATATCGTTGATTGATCTGTCGTAGGTGGCAGTTATTTCTGCAACCCCGTTTTCTCGCCAACCATTGTTTATCCCCTGTGAGTAGGCCTCTTCAACTGAGCAATAATCTTCTCCACCACTCTTGAAAACATTGAGCATTTTCTTTTTGTTGATGTAAAACTCAATAAATTTCGGATTAATTCCATATTGTTCTGAAACATGGTCAGCCACTCCTCTAAAAGAATCCGAGGCTTTTGCTTCAAAAATTGTTTGTAAGTTCAAGGTTGGAAAGCGAATACGAAAAGTGTAAGTATGCTGTTGCATCTCTAGCGGTGTGAAATAAAAAAACTAAGCAATTTTATTTTGCTCTTGAATTATTTATTTGCAAATCTTGTTGCTGTGATTACGAGTATAGTGAAGCGGAATGATAATTCCAGAGAGGCTTTTGTGTTGAAAAGAGTAATTTTTTCTGCTCCAAGTGCATACCATTTTATAACATTTTGTAGAGGATACTGTTGCGGTAACAAATACTCGAATTCTAGTTGCTGAGAAATGCATAGGGCGTATGAACCATTCTTTTGAGCATTTGGGAGCTCAATGAATCTGAGGAAAAATTAGAAAATCTCTATTAACTTTTTTGAGTTATTTTACAAGAGCCAACTCCCTCTACTCTGATGAATTCGGAGCAACTGAACCATGAATTAAATATTCAAATGACTCCTCACAATTATGTGACTCTTCAAGGAATTAGAAACGAAGAGGCGGGTCTTCGTGCAAAATTTCAATTTGATAATGTAGTGTATATTGATTAAATCAAGCTTTGAAATTGTATGATCCCAATCTCAAGTTGTACTTTTCTTGTAATCTGCATTTGTACCTATTTGGTAGTGACACGGCGTCAGAAGCTTCCTAAGAACTGTGGAAGGAATTTTCATAGAATTCTGCGCATAGTTGAAAATAAGCCAGTATTCTATCTGTTGCACAAATATTCATTGTCATTTCAAGTAAATTCGAAGAATTCTGAAATTTCTTCTTCAAAGAATAAGCTCAAAATCACTTGATACCATTTAAAATTTTAAGGCAAATATTTCTTCGATACGAAAAAGAAAAAGTCTTTTTTCAAGGAAAAATCTGGCTGGTCACACTGTGAAAAGGAATGAAACTCCGTCTGAAATTTTGCTTAATACACCGTCCTTGGTGATGTAAACAGAGTTAGTTTCTTCGAGACTGGTCTATTTGAGGTAGGAAAACCCATTAGTATTTATTTATTTTTTTGGAATTCACAATATACATCTCAACAGTTCAATCAGTAAGATCAGATTCTTTAAAAGAATGATTTGAGCAAAGATTCTCCAATAATCGGAAAATTTTCGAAAACTGATAAATGGTGGAAACAAGTGGGTCCTCTAAGGGTTTCTATGTGATTATTGTTGTGGGTATGCTGGTTTGCGGAACATTAAATACAATAAGTTTCAAGGAACAAGATGACTTTGTCGTCGATGAGTCTAACCCAAGACCTTTCTATCATCCTTTTGTTCAGACATATATGATGTTCATAGCGGAATTTGCTTGTTTAGCAGCATTCTATATCGCACAGGCAGCCAGCCCAACTTTCAGAAAAAATCACGAACTGGAATTGCAAGATGCTATTCAGCAAAATCTGAAGACAACTGGCGTTTGGTGGAAGGCAGCTCTGCCTGCTCTTTGCGACATTGGAGGGACGGGCCTTCAGTTAGTTGCTATGAATTTCATGAGTCAGTCTGTTTTTGTTATGCTTCGTGGGGGGTCTCCTGTCATCATTGCCATACTTACAGTGATATTTCTCAAACGAATTCTTGCCAGATCTCAAATTTTTGGACTTTCTTTGGTTGTTTTCGGAGTGACCATCGTGGGTGTCAACACCTTCATCACAACAAACTCAAACGATAGTCCAAACCTTGTAGCTGGAGTGATTTGCTGCTTTTTGTCCATGTTTGGATCTGGCATCCAAGCCATCGTTGAGGAGAAAATTCTCAGAAAAAACCACATTCATCCTCTTAAACTTGTTGGCTTCGAAGGAATGTTTGGTCTTATTTATAACACAGTCCTAATTGCCATTGCCAATCAGATTCCTTGCGATGTGAATAATGCTCAAGCTTGCAATGCGAATGGCAAAGTTGAAGATATTGCTAGTGCTGTGAGAGGAATCTTCTCTCACAGTGGTCTTTTGTCTTGGGTAATAATTGCGATGGTATCCTTGGGGCTAACAAACTTTTTTGCAATGTCGGTCACTAAGATTGCCTCAGCTCTCACACGAGCTGTTTTGACTATCACAACTCTTGTGCTGATTTGGGTTTACAATTTGACTGTAAATCATGACAAATTTTATCCATTGCAGCTAGTTGGATTTATCATCCTGATCATTGGCAATCTCATTTACCAGAAGGTGCTAAGAATTCCAGGTCTCGACAAACGAGATTCTGTCAAAGGGTCGGTCTTGGGAAGCAAAGCTTGTAGAAGCTTCGGAAGGGCGAGTGTTGACCCAGTTCCTCGCTTACTTATTGAAGAGGATGAAGAAATTATTGATAATAACACTACGATCGATCTCCAATTCAATCTGGCCTCAATGACACTTAACCTCATTTTTTTTATTTTTGTGATTATTTTATTCTCTTAGTATTGAATATTCCCTTCTATTTAATTTAGATGTAATGGATGAAATTATTGTTTATACGAGTCTATGATTTATGAGAATTACTTAATTTTTAGGATTATAACATGCTATAAGATGAGAAGCACATCCTAGTTCAAAATCAGAAACATTTGAGAGTCTCCCTTTGGAAAATTGAGTTCAACAATAATATGACAAATCTATATAGAATTTTACTTCTCGTTTGATTTAAATCTCCCAAATCGAAAAATACATTAGTCAAACATGGTTCCGACATTGGGATCCTTTCGAAATTCCTGAATTAAATTTATTGCCAACGTGGGAGAATGCTCACTCTCTCCAATCTCTAGAACATTGAAATCATATTGAAATTTGTGTTGACAATTAGAACAATCATGGAATCCGAGATTTCTCCACCTGCAACGCGGCTCACAAAATTAAAGATATACGAGAGGTATCAAAATACATTTTACTCACGAGAGCCTAAATTCTTGAAATGCTTATTCAAGTGTTATTGTCCTTGGCTGATAGGTGTATTGTGACACATTCAGAACGTTAATAAGTTGTTGTTCTCTATCATTGATGCAATTTCTTTGCAGTATATAATAATCTATACCACAAGGACCAAATGTCGCGTAAATGCACAAGAAAAATAGTGCTCTTGCTTCAAAGAATGAGACATTTGTATTTTTGGATCGTGTGAGGGCCTAAAAAAAAAAAGATTTGGCTTGGATAGACAACTCCATGGAAAGGTGAAAGACGAGTTTCTCTAGATGAAAAAGATTTCATCGACTCAAACTTTGAAGATAGAAAATGATAGAAAACACCGAGGGCTTTGGGAAATTGATGGTCAATAAGTTTACAGTCAGAACTTCGCATATGATAAAAATTAAAACATCATTGCCACTTACAAGAATTATGAATTCAAGAATGATTTTTGTTTTACTCACTCATTGCGTAGTTCACAAAGCCGGCAAAAATCTTTTGGCATTCTGTCTCTCGATATGGATGGTGAAGCAGAATTCATTGTCCAAGTGAGAAGTCTAATGCCAGTGATTCTGTGAATTTTTGGGTAACAAAGTTTGTCAAGAACCTTTCAGAACCACTTTTGGATCAAAGATCGGGATATTCCAGACCAGAATTTTCAAAATAAAATAATCCAAAACTAACACTTTTTTCTTAGAATTTTCATTCTTAAATTTTCTTGGAGAATTCTCTCTTTGAAATCTTCTTGGAAGCAACTCATACATTTTTTGAATTTATAGTTGGGACCAAGATTTTCCTTAACATTCCAAAGACTTATTCTTTTTTACAAATCTGGAGAGAGAATTATTCATCGAACTCACAATGAAATTCCATGGAAATCCGCTCAATCCAAATTATTTGGACAGAATCTCCCAAACGCGATAGACTCCTGAAAATAAGCTCTCTCTTCTTTTCCCCCATAACAATCAACAACAAATTAGATTAGATAAGAAGTATATTCACGAAAATTTTGGTATACTTGTACGATGGGGTTCTCTGCTCTTAAATAACATCTACTCAGAAAAAAATTTCTCAAATCAAAACTCTTTTCAAACATCGAGCTGACATTTTTGGTGCTAGAATTGAGCTTTGTGTTCCTAATTATTCTAAAATAACGTTTTTCAGAATATTTCAAACTTGTCGATTCAATCAGAAGCTACTTACCGAAAGAAAATATATATACAAGATCAAAATCTTTCCAAAATAAATTTTAGCAGCGGTCTCGAACAATTAATTGTTTACTTAAACTAACTTTTCTTTCTCTTATATTCATTACCTTGCAAAAAAGAAAAGAATAGCTAATCACTCTGGCGTTAAATTTGCCATGAAACTATCTGTGTTAAAGCTTTTAAATGTGAAATTCCGCTCTGGCACTAAAGGAACCTCACAGGAGTCTATTGCCAAGTATCCATATTACATAAATTCACAAACTTATCCTCCACCTTTCAGAGAAATCCTTCAAAGCTCTAATGCAATAACCCCCAAAGCGACTCAGAAAATCCTGGTTTTAGATTTGGACGAGACACTTTTCCATGCAACTCAGACTGTGCCAGCTTACTCTCACGATAAAGTATCGGTAATTCTCATCTCAAAGCTTTTGCCTCAAAATAATATTTAGGTGTTGTTTATGGGAAATTCCGTCCCTTATTCTGTTGCAAAACGGCCTGGAGTTGATAAATTCATCCAAGAGGTGGCTAAAAAATTTACTCTATTTGTCTACACATCCAGTCAAAAAGAAGTAAGCGTAACTCTCATCCCACCTTAGAATCAATCCTAAATTAGTATGCTCACGCCATGATCGAGTATTTAAAGCTGCAGGACCTTGTGAAGGAGATCTATCACAGAGACCACTGCCTCTTTTCAGGAAGGGCATTTGTTAAAGATCTCTCAATAATCAGAAAAAATTTCAAAGATTTAATTCTCCTTGATGTAACAATAAAATGTGTGATTCAATAAACAGATTGTTATGGAACTTAGGATTCTGAAATTCACGTTGGTAACCATCCATTTAATGCATTAAAGATTCGCCCATTTAAAGGAGAAGCCGACGACAGTGAATTAGAAAAATTGCTCCCTCTGTTGTTAACACTTTCGGAGGAAGAGGATGTACGCCCAGTTGGTCAGAAAATTAGGTTTCTTGAGAAGAAGCTTGGAATTTTTGAAGATCAGCCAGAAAATGATGATGATGACGCAGAAGAGACACAAAGTGCTTCTTCAATATTTAATTATAAAAATGTCGATGAAATCTGTGAGAATACCAATGAGTGTATAGGCAAACTGAAAAAGTCAATTGTTGAAGAAAATTATGGAAGAGATATGAATGAGACTGATGAATCTCCTAATTATAACCATATGCCTGTATTTGATTGCAGCATTCTCGAAACTTTTAACAGCAAAACCCCGAAGAGTGTCAACAATTTCAAGTCAAAACTCACAGTATATCTCTCCCCAAAGCCATTAATAAGCTCCTCAATGAAAAAGAACATCAGTTTTCCTCAAAATGTATCGATATGAAGCCATTCGAGTTTTCAAATCCTTTACCAAAATGCCAATATTAAAAAATTTTTTGGATGAAGATTTTGTTATAGTTTTACTAACTCTCGTTTGTAATGACAAGCGAGTTACATGTTTTGAAAATATGTGGAAGATTTGGTGCATTAATTATTTTGGAGTCCAAAGAAGGTTGATTGAAATTTTTTAAATTATGAAATAGTTGCTGAATATAATATTTAGTTGCAGCTCATTTTCCAAAAGGCTAGAACTTGACCCTATCTAGTCAAGCTTTTACTTGCCAATCCCTCTTCAAATGTGGACATAATTGAACTTGAGCATATTCAAGATCGAGAGTATTATTCTGAAAAATTCTCCGAAATGCTTAAATACTTATTGTAAGGAAAATTTATTTCCTCTAAGCGAATTCTACCTCACTCATATCTCCTGACGACTAAGTTGTTATTAATGAGTTTTCCGATGACAGTTACGAATTTTCTCGACCAGATAGATGTATTTCAAATGAGCTGGGAATGTCTCTATTGAGAGTACACATGTAATAATTTTTAAAAAATGCTTTGAACATTATTTTAATATAGAATTTCTTTGGTTATAGGCTTTATATAACATACCTACTTTCAGTACAACTATTTCAGAGTAGAAAGATATCAAAAACAATTCCTATTCATTATCATTAGCTTAGGCTTTATAAATATTATTATTCTCAGTTGAAGCAATAATTTTTCATAATTGTAAACAGTTGGTCAAATTCAAAGTACGCGCGTTGTTCTTTATTAACTCCCTTGATAGCGGCTAACACATCTTGTTTGAATTTGGTTTTCCTTGTTAGTACACTTTTTCGAATTTCTGCTAAAGTAATCTTGGAGTCATGATCAGTGTCTGACTTTCCAAACAAAACCTTCAAGTCTTTATAGAGTTTATCTTCAATTTTCTGTTCTCGAGCAAAAGATCTCATCAAATCAATGAAATCTCCGAATCCAATTCGGTTATCGGAGTCCTGGTCTACTACTTTAAAGATAAGTGTGACATCTTCATCGGTGATGTATCGATCATACTGGAGTAATATTCTTTTGAGATCACTTATTGTTAGATAACCTCTTTTTTGAGTGTCGAATGTGCCAAAGACAACCTTAAATGATTCTGCAAAGATTGTCCTCCATTAGTCTCGATGTCATCCTCAAGAATCGACAAACAAACTTTATTGTTAATATCATAATATTGCGCTGGTTCTGAAAAACCAGTATCAGAATTAAGAATAGTAGTCTGGCTGAAAAATATTACTTAGGAAGCAACCGCTCTTCGTATTTTTGAAAAGGTTCCAAACTCAAAGTAGTTTTGATTATGAACTATCCAGCCAGATTCATATCACTCAGAGAAGTAAGCCCAGAATTGGCAACTAAAACATTTGCATCGTTTAAACCGAGCCTCAAAATGTCGATGAATTAGTTATTGGATATGAGTTCAAACTATTATATAAAACTTTCATGTAGTAGTATGTATGTGCTGGAAATCACACTTAGAATAATGATTATTTATCTGAAGTACAGAATGTTTGGAAATAAATCTCCTTTTGAAAGCAGGCTGATAGTGATTTGTGAGGGAAATAATGCAAATATTAGGAACTCCTTATAAAATTGGGTAGTTAGGTAATATAAGCAATCATT